>Ga0302271_10001505_pt1 | contig 22215 bp, 8 predicted proteins | sample III_Bog_N1_1_FD_198767 | JGI IMG/M metagenome (GOLD analysis project Ga0302271, IMG submission 198767) | Peat permafrost microbial communities from Stordalen Mire near Abisko, Sweden - III_Bog_N1_1 | ecosystem: Environmental > Terrestrial > Soil > Wetlands > Peat | place: Sweden: Abisko... | reverse complement strand
AACCCCAACCCCAACCCCAACCCCAACCCCAACCCCAACCCCAACCCCATTTTAAATAAATGGGTTAATTATCAACAAATCAAAAAAGAAAAGTATTTTAAATGAATATTTTGTTAAAAATAATTTGGTGTAATGCTGGTTACCATTGCAATTATAAGGTAAGAAAAAAAATATACTTTGATACTTAGAAGAACCACTTTTTGAATTGAAATACAAGCAATTTTTACGATTGAGGATTTAGACTTAGTTTTACTATTTTACTAGGATAAAAAGGTAAAAAATAATTTGAAGTTTAAACATTTTAATATCAATTTGTGGAAAAAACAGGCAAAATAATAATAGAGAGTATTACTATGAATTGATTTTAAATTCATGAATAAGTAGATATTCAGATCTATTAAAATTTTTTAACAATCAACTGTCAAGGATGATTTATGATATTTACTTACCTCTCAATTTTATTTGTGCTGTTAAACAGCCTAGCCTAACTGAAAACACGATTGTTTTTATTTGCATTAAAAAAATGGAATTCTAGAATTATTTCTTAACATATTTTTCAATTTATCACTTAAAAACAATCAAAGGTGATGATAAACTCATTTAACAATTAGGTAAAAAGAAACTAAAAATGTAATTTTTTAAAGAATCTTTGAATAGAGAGATATCTTTTTAAAATATTTCTACTAAAGCCTATTTTTCTTTTAGGATTCTATGTCAGCAATACAAACAATATTAACTTTAGCCATTTTGAAGCATTAACGAGTAGAATCAGCTCAATGTGACGATTAAATTGCATTAGTGTTTTACAAAAAGTCGGTAGATATTTTTAAAAGAAGCAAACAAAAATGAATTCTCCCTTAAGTTTTTTCCAGGAGAAGAAGAAACACATTGGAATTAGAGCGTTGATATTTAACGAATCAATCACTTAAGCGATAAGAAACAACCGTCAAAGGAGAAGAAAAAAGAAAATCTGCTATTAAGTGGGGGAAGAAAGGAGACAGTGAATTAATATAATTAAAACAAAAAACGAAAAAAAAAACACTCCACTTTCTTTAATATGTACTTCACTTCTTACCATTCTCAAATATACCAAGCTCAGTAAGAGTATTCAGATAACACCAACAACCTTTGTACTTCTTCTCCATTTACTTCATCACTCCATCAAACCTTTCCAGTGAATTCCTCAGCACTTCCCAGAATGAAACTAGGAAATCGTAATCGTATTACTCCTAAAGCCAACTTCTCCTAGGGACAGCCATCATAGCCTTCTAAGTTTTCAAAGACAGAAAATCAGAAATACAACCAATATGAGGTACCTTCTCTAGTGCAGGATGAGAACATCAATAGCTTTAATGTCAAGTAAAATATTGAAAATAATTACAATACTAATTCCAAATGTACAAACTCAAAAAATAACAATGAGGTAGGAGTTATCAAAAAGCCCATCTCTAAAAAATCTCAGAATTCTCAACGACAGCTTCACTTAGAGAGCAACTCTTCTTATCACGCCTTGAATAATCCATCACAGCCATAAGATGCAAAGCCTTCAAGAGTAGTCACTGGAGCCAATTCTAAAGGTCTCCGTAAAGGACTTCAGAAACGTGAACCAACAACAATTTATGAACAAAACAGAGTCTTCAGTTCAGATCCTCTCATCGGTACTCTACAATAATTCTTCCCTGACTTAGCTGGTACCTGCGAAATCAACACAGATAACGCTAGTCTAGAGCAAATTGATAATCTAGTAAACAGCCTTCCTTTGTTTAAAAACTCTTAAACCTATGAAACCATGAAATCCCTGACTACAAGGTAAGAGAGGCTAGTTTGCTCTCAAATCAAAGAGAATAAACCTGTTGATATTATGGAAGAGATTTCTAAGATTAGCTCCGAATACGATCTCAAAGGATTATCTCTCGCACAGCTCTATGACAAACTCAGCTTCATATGTAAGTTTTTTTATTTTTATTTTTCAGTTTCTTAACCTTTAATCTAGTCGTTAAATTGGGCAGCTGAAATTTTGCGCCACAAGACTCAATAAAACTAAGCGAATATCTCTCTCTCTTTATTTCAGCATCCCCCCATCCTCATAATCTTTAGTTGCTTTTTGTTTAATAAAAGTCGTTGGGATATGAGAAAAGCACTTTACTTTTGATTTTTTTCTCTTAATTTACTCCCGAATTAAAACAACATCCCAATCTGATTTGTGAATTGTTTTTTCATTCAGAAAATAAATTCGAAGAGCAGAAAACCTTAGAAAATAGCAGATTAATTGAATTAAAACAGCAAGAGGATTCTCCATCTCAAGAATCAATCCAAATCGAGACTCCCTAAAAAGAATGCTGCAATAACATCATATCGGAGTTTGTTCCTGCTCTCAAATCTATGGATATTGAAGGGTTTAAATAACCCAATTCAAATTCTATTTACAATATTCAAGAACAAACACCAAGAAATCAAACCAATAATGTTGCTCAATAAATCGGACAAAAAATTGCAGACGATAAAAGACCAAGGGCCCATAAAAGATCTGAAAGTGTAGAGAATAATAGTTGCCCAAGGAATCAAGGTAAAATCTTGCTTTCTGCCAGCGAAATCACATTTACTTCACCATTCCGCACAACAAATCCAATGACTATTTTACCCAAGGATGTCCTTCAAGGTCAACGACTGTAGCCTTCTATGCGATCCAGCTCATCCTTCAAAAAAGGACACAATTAATTTTTAGATTACATCGATGATGTCTTAATCGAAGGTGTTTTCTCAGCTGAAGAAGATATTTTCCAAAAGATATCCTCCTCCGAAGCTGTTTGCGCCTTTTCCTTTTAAGTTTTACCCAAACATTTAAATCACCCATAAGTTCGTTAAGCTTGTGGCTCCTCAGCAAGGACGCACAACTCAAGTGGGAAGAATCCAAGAAGTGACTAATGTGAGAATAGAATGCTCACAGAAGATGGATTTGAGACAACAGGCAAGAAAAAATATTTCTAGCACTGCAACAGAGTCAGAAATTTCATTACAGAAGAAGATGATTATGAAAGTGTGCATCCTTTCTTGCTCAGTTCGCAGCAATACAATTCTGCAAGTGGCAGCAGAGATCATCATCTCAGAGGATAAAATACAAATAATTTCAGCGCTATTTCTTCTTTCCTGAGAGATATTGATGATCTTGGAACTTTTTCGCAATAAGGTTTTCTTTGAAGAGATTAAAACCATTAATTAACATATTCAAATTGTTTCAACATAACGTAATGATAATATTCATGTCATACATATAAAGTTTATCCAATTTATTGCATTATTCCTTACTTATTAATTCACTTTAAAGTGATGCTGGTCATCTTATTAAGAGGATTGATTTACATCTTTTCCAAAACGAATTAGATATTTCATCCTTAGCCGAGCTATCTTATAAAAAATAGACAAAATGCGAACGAAAGCAACCACCACAAATTTATAAAAGAAGGAAGAAAGGCAAAGAGGGAGAGAAATAATTAACAAAACAATGCAAAATAATAACTAAATCTTCCCGACTAGGCAGATTCGGTTCTGAGATCAACTATTTCCTATCATTTAAAGTCTTTTCAATGAATCATTATTTTAATAGAAATTCCTTAGCAGATTAAATTTATGAGCAATCAATAATCCCATTCTAATTAGGCTTTATTGCTTTAAACTAACTTACCTCAGTGTTTTTGTTTGGAGTAAAAACCTCAATCAAAATATCATAAAAAATAAGATCAAAATAAAGGACTCTACAAGAGATTATTATAAATCTAATTTTAGATCTTTCTTTTCTATTCTGAGTTTATTCACATCTTCTTCTTTATCGTTTCAGACAAAACCAGAATTTCATAGAATAATCACAAGTATCATTTATTTATTGTTTGATTATTCTTTCTTGATAAAGGTGTGCATCTTATTGAGATCTTCATAGTCACTGCGAGTCTAAAAAGAGCACACTTTCAAAATAGAAAAGAAAAAGAGAGAGAGGGAGAGAAGATAAATGAGCCTATTGAGAATTTAAATAGGATTACCATCCAAAATTAAAACTGGATGTTAGAAGAAAGTGGGGAGAAGAAGAAGAAGCCAAACACAATCAAAAAGTCAAAGAGAAGAAAGAAGAGACAAATGGAAAGACTGGCAGAATGTTATTAGTGAAGTTATTGCATATGATCCCTTAAGTTTTAGAAAGGGGGGAAAAAAATTATTAATAAATAACAAATAGACTCTTATCTCAATTAGCCAGATCAATAACAACAAATACACAATAAAACCCAACAAAAGCGATAATTAGCTATAGAATAAGTAGTCAACTAAAGTGATACTATACACCCTAGTATTGTTGCGCCTTGCTACCAGTTAGAGTGTTTTTCAAGAGATTAACTGAATAAAATATCAGCAGCGTTTTGGAAAAATAAATGAACCAAAATTAACACAAAGAGGATTGCTTAAATGGAGAAGTTATGAGAGAAATAAACTTAAATTCCTCATTCGTTGATAGGTATCTGGGACCATCATCATCAACTCCTCCTGAAATAGTCTAGACTACCTCACATACAGCTTTAGTTTTGCAAAAAGAATCTGACCTTCCAGCTAAACTAAGAAACGATGATACTTTAGATTCCTAAACCTCTCAATTCCAAGATCCTCAAATCTCTTCAGGGCAATTATTAGAATCTACCATTCAAACTTAACTCCTCCGAAAGTACTTCCTGGATTGCTGTGAAGTTACTATATAAATCGATGGGTTCTAATTTAATCCTTCTGAAATATTTGTTCGCAGCGGCACAAAAGTAACTTGGCAAGTTTAATCTCATAATTCAGAGTATAACTCCCTGTATAATCAAAGTGATCCTCGATTTTTCATCATTAGTATCCCTCAGATGGAAGAGGAAAGCGATCCGATCCATGAAAATGAATCTTTTAGTCTGGTAGTTTAGGCTACTGGGATATATGATATCCATTGTACTAATTACACCCGCATGAAAGGGTAGCTCGTAGTTGTTGATAAATCGATATCTCTTGAATAGCTAATAGAAAGCCAAACATTTTAATAATCTTGTGGATTTGTCTAAATTAATAAGATTGAGGAATCCAAGCAGAATTCTAATCAGATTGATATCAACAGCAAAGTAGTTCAAAAATAAATTACAAATATTCCTAGAAAGTTGTAGGATTTGAAGAACATTCATTCGATTGCAAGCTCAGGGGAGACAGATACAAATGAGGAGAATAATATTGAGAAATAGTTACTTAAGGAACTTGAAAACGAATAAAGTAGTCCAGCTAGAAGATAGAACAAAAACAGCAGTTAAACTCATTATTTGCAGCTTTACAAGGAAGATTTCAAAGAAGCGACTGAAGAGGATACCGAAGGAGATTCAGACTTGGAAAAAATTGAAAATCAAGAGAAAAATGAATTTCCTGAGTTGATTGAAGAACAGAATGATGAAAAGACTGGAAGAATAAATATCGAATTCTAAGAAGATCTAGAGGAAGATAAGAATAAATCTGATCATGAATAACTCTAATAATTCTAGGAAGAACAATATCTCGAGAACGATTAGACCAAAAAATGTCCTGCCGAAGCTGGAGAAGACACCTAATATGACTGCAATACGATTATCTCCGAAGAAGATCAATAAAGCACACATTCTTCTAAAGAAAGTTCATACCTTCATCGGATGATCAACAGTACCAACAACATCCACAGTCCAACTGATTACGAAGATGAAGATGACTACGATGAAGATTGCGATGGATCGGCTTCATGTCGCAGTTTCACTGTGCTCGCATGTTCTGATCAGAGGTATAACAAATCTCTTGGTACAAAACGGCATAATTAATTCTCAAGACATCAAATCTACAGATCTTCGATGTTCCCTAGCCGCAAGAATAAAAACAATATTCGATTATTCGCAGAGAATTATCTCAAATCACCGGCTTAATCGATCCTAACAACTGCGGAAAGCTCGAAATATTCGGATACAACTAAGCAACCTTCGTAAAAGGGAGATTTTGATATGGAAGCTGTGGATATTCGTGGTGGACTATATTTCTAGCATAAATTCAATTAAAAGCGACGTGCTTCGACTGATTAAATCTAAGAGAGTAGGTACCATAATTTAAATAATGGACTTGATGATTCCGATACACGATCGATTAAAAGTCTTAAAAATGAACCTCTCTCGTAAGTTAACGCACCGAGTAGTAATGGCTCTTCAGAATAGCAATAATAGTATTCAGTAAATGGAGTGGCAGTTGATGGTATGAATATCCCTTTAGCTGTTGTTCCTGTGGCTGAGAGTGACAACGAAAATGAATGTACTGATATTTTCATGAATTATGATATCAATAAATTTAAGAGAACGCCACCACATTACAGCTCGAGGAGTAAGAGTCGAGAGACATAAGATGAAATAGGGAAAGATGGTGATAAGGAAGGTGTCAGTTTGAATCCAACAAGTCTTCAAAATTTCATTAAATAGTAGAATTTATATAATAGAGTATTAGCGGGAAGGTCTAAGGAGAGGTAAACTGGGAAACGCAGTGATACAAGCAGAGAATCAGCAAGGGGAAATGACGCTGAATCTCAATATCTGCGATTGATTTAAAATGGGAAGGCAAATGCAGAACTCTTAGGTGATGAGAATAAGAGACTAGAGGATTTGAATTTAGATGAATAACTCTAAGGTGTTGGATAATAATTGAAAGAGGAAATTAATTTTGTCCACTCATTCTTGCAGCAAAGTAAAACACCAAAATAATTAATGAAAATGATGCTTTTTTGATGGTTTAGAGTCCTTAAAATATTGATATTTTTTTTATAATTAGGATATGAAGTTGAGGCCTGGTTGCTAGACATGCAAGAAGAGAATGGAGATACAGAAGGATACTGAATGATCTCTTAAATTACAAAAATTTCTTTTCAATTTTATTATTTAACTCTCTCTCTCTGCCTTAGTCTCAAAAATAATCTCTCTTTCCTTTAATAATACTAATAACATAAAATAATTATTGTTTTTTATTAAAAACTTGTTTATTTATGAAGAAAACTAATGAATTATTCAATATTGATGAGTTATTTAAGTATTATTATTATTGTTTGGATATTTATTTGGATAATTAATTAGACACGATGGGATTTTAATAATTTAAAATGAAATATCTAGGTAATAGCAGAGTGTAATTTAATAGAGAAAGAGAAAGAAGAAGAAGGATAATTTATCATAAACTACAAAGAAAAAAAGAACAAACAAAAGATGTCTCTGAATATCGACGATTTCATATCAGATAGTCTACATAAAGTTCTAGGTATATCTGATAAAACAACTGTCCTCTACATTAAAAGCATTGCGGAGTCAGCTAAATCCAAGTAAAACCTAATTGATGGGCTGAATGATATTGATATTAAAACTAGTGATCCAAAAACATCTCTCTTTGTCAATGAGTTGTTTGATAAATTTGGACCGAGTGGATATGCAGTTTAGAATAAATAAACTAAAAAAGTAAGTGCTTATTAGCAGGAAGAAAAGAGAAAAGCTGAGTAGATTTCAAAGAATAGTGCATACAATATTTTAGAGGAAAACGATGATCATCATTTAATTGGAGAAGATCCAACTAAAAAGTTAAAGTCCGATGAAAAAAAGGGAGAAGACAAAGGAGTAGCGTTAAGTGAAAAAGATTAACTTGAGTTGGCGTCGAAAGCGAAGAAAAAAGATCTTGAAGAGAGGAATGAAATCGATAGAAAAATTAAAGAAAAAGATCTTAAAAAATAGAAAGCTCTTAGTGGAGGAGCTCAAGCTGGAATGAATCTAACAGCTGAGGAGAAATCTGAACTTGTTCCTGAACTTTAAAAAAAGGCAAGATAGATTTATTTAGAAGATAGAGAAGGGAAGTAACTAGAGAAATGGAGAAGAGAACTGGAATCAGAAGAATTTCTTATTCGAAATCACACTTTGACAGCTACGGAACTGAATCTGTATGAGTAAAAGAAACAAATCTATGAAGCTGTGAAAGCATTCAATCTTTAATAGAAATCCGCTGATGTATTCGAAATGCCAGTGCTATTCGAAGATGTAGATGGCAGAGCAGATCGAAAAAGAGCTGCAGAAGTGCTTCATAGTAAATACTAAGAAGTAAGGTTTGAACCAAGTGAATAGGAAAAATGGGAAATCGAATAGACAAAGAGAAATTTAGTGAAATTTGGAACGAATACATTGACCAAACAAGAATAAGCTTAGAAGAATTATCAGATGCTGATGGAGAATTAAATTGAGTTTATCAAGACTGATTTGATCAAGGAAGTGCTGAATAAATAGGAAAATAAACTCAAAGTACTTAAGGAAAAAAAGAAAAAACATAAAAAGAAAAAGAGTAAACATGATAGCAGTAGTAGCAGTAGCAGCAGTGATAGTGAAGACGAAAACAATCAAGTTCCTTCTGAAAATTAGTATGACATTCACTAGAAAGATTAATAGAAGGAGAAAGAGCAACTTGCAGGTTTAACTGAAGAAAGAGCGAAAATGAAATAAGTTCGTGAATCCTTGCCGATTTTTAAATATCGCGAGGAATTGCTGTCTTTGATTAGAGACAATAAAGTGATTATCATGGTTGGAGAGACAGGTTCAGGAAAAACTACTTAGGTTCCTTAGTATTTACATGAAGTTGGCTACACTGAAGCAGGGATCATAGGGTGCACTTAACCTCGTAGAGTTGCTGCGATGAGTGTTGCAACGAGAGTATCGCAGGAGATGGGGACAAAGTTAGGTCACGAAGTAGGATATTCGATTAGATTTGAGGACTGCACAAGTGACAAAACTGTAATAAAATACATGACAGATGGTATGTTGCTAAGAGAATTCATGATGGAACCTGATTTAGCTTCATATTCAGTGATGATCATCGATGAAGCTCATGAGCGAACGCTTCACACTGACATACTGTTTTCATTGGTAAAAGACTTAACGCGTGCTCGAGATGATCTCAAAGTGATCATTTCCTCAGCTACACTTGATGCTGAGAGATTCTCTGAATACTTCGATGATTGTCCGATTATTAAAATTCCAGGAAGAAGATTTCAAGTTGAGATTTATTACACAAAATAACCTGAATCTGATTATGTCTAAGCGGCTGTTTTAACGACTCTTTAAATTCATGTAACGCAGCCTCGAGGAGATATTTTAGTATTCTTTACAGGTCAAGAAGAAATCGAAGCCGCAGAAGAAATGCTCAACACAAGAACAAGGGGACTTGGCTCTAAAATTGGAGAACTCGTGATATGTCCAATTTATTCCTCTCTTCCTTCGGACATGCAAGCTAAAATATTCGAAGCTACTCCACCAGGAATTAGGAAAGTTGTACTTTCCACGAATATCGCAGAAACATCCGTTACAATTGACAATATTATGTATGTCATTGACACTGGTTTCTCGAAGCAAACCTCTTACAACCCAAGAACAGGCATGGAAAGTTTAATAATCACACCGATTTCAAAGGCCTCAGCTGATTAAAGAGCAGGACGTGCAGGAAGAGTTGCTCCTGGTAAGTGTTTCCGCATGTACACAAAATGGAGTTTCCTCAATGAACTAGATTAAAACACTATTCCTGAAATCCAGCGTACTAATCTGGGGTCTGTAGTCCTTATGCTCAAAAGCATGGGTATCAACAACCTAGTTAACTTTGATTTCATGGATGCACCTCCTTCTGAAATGATTGTAAAATCTCTCGAACAACTCTACGCCCTTGGAGCCATCAACGATGAAGGTGATCTTACAAAGCTTGGCAGGCGTATGGCTGAGTTTCCCTTAGATCCACTTCTCAGTAAGATGCTTGTGCAATCAGAATTTTACAAATGTGTCGAATAAATCATCACAATTTGTGCAATGCTGTCTGTTGGAAATACGATTTTCTTCAGACCAACTGATAAAGAAAAACGAATTCATGCAGATAGTTCTAGAAAATCCTTCTTCCGTCCAGGTGGAGATCACCTAGCTCTCCTGAATGTTTACAATTCTTGGGCGGATACCAATTTTTCATAACAATGGTGCTTTGAGAATTTTATCCAAGTAAGATCCATGAAAAGAGCCCGTGATGTTAGAGAACAACTTCTTGGCCTTTGTGAAAGAGTTGAGATCGATGTTAAAGATCCAGCTCTAAGCATTTTTGAAGATGAAATGAATACCAATATTTGCAAGTGTATAGCAAGTGGTTTCTTCTACAATGCAGCCAAATCGAATCTTAATGGAACACATAAAACACTCAAGAACGGACATTCCATTACAATCCATCCTTCATCTCTTCTTTTCGATCTCAAACCTGAATGGATCATCTACCATGAACTAGTCTTTACTTCTAAAGAGTACGTGCGTAACGTCGTGGAAATTAAAGGCGAATGGCTTCTTGAAATTGCCCCGCATCTGTACAAAGAAAAAGATATTTTTGGCGATAAGAAAAAAATGCCTAAAAGCAATCAAGGTACATCTGAGATGAGAGTGTGAAGAGGATTGAATTATTTAAAGAGAAATCATATGTTGTTGTGTGTTTTCTTTTCTCAGATTCTAACTGAAGAGGAATTGAATCAAAAAAATATTTATCATTATTAAACTAACTCATCAACAGAATGCAAGATAAATCAAATCAAGCAAAAAAGAGTAAAAACAGCGTGTATTAAAAATAGATCTATGCCATAATGATATAAAGAAATTAAAACAATCCTTTAATAACATTGCAGATTCTTTCTAAGAATTTAATAGCCTGAATTGATTGATTGAACAAAATTGGTTTTTTTAATAACATTTTAACTAAAAAGTTGAAAACTCAAAAAGGTTTGAACCCAAGTTCTCTCTCAGCAAACAGGAAGAAATACCATCAAACAAAAGTCATGCTAAAATTGTTGGGTGCATTCTTTGTAGTGCTCTCAATCTTCAAGTGTGTCTAAAGCGAAGATTCATAATCTCGAAGTTCCTCAAATAATTTTACTCTTTCATATTATGAAGATCATGACATAAATGCACCTTCAAGAGAATTATCTTCAAGCTAGATCCGATTGAATTTCGACACCTCTCAGTTAGATATTCTCTTGGACTCTAGCGATTTGGAGCAGAATATTTTGAATGTATTTAGCGTTGGTTAAAAATTCTTCTAAAATCTACTAGCACTGAAAACAATCACACAAAATGATATTTATATATCATCCTCAAAAATTGGGACTTCTTGCGGTGGGTACACTTATACATAAGATCAGATTACACAAGGTAAAAAAGCCAGAATATTGTTCAGTATCGACATGATATGCAAGAGAATTTTAGCTTAACATAAAATCATAGTTAAATTCCAAAAAAAAATATTTTTGAAAATGAATTAGTTTTGTTATTTCGTTAACTTCTTGAATTTTACAGTTGTTGTTTTGTTTTTCAATAGGATTCCTTGACACAGATTTGGAGATTCTTGTGGGTGCTTAACTAGACACATCAATTGAGTAGAATTTTCGAGTAAGCAGCACTATTTGTTAAAGAGATTCAAATAACAACAGGCCAAATGTAGGCGTTCTTATTGTTGCATTAAAAAACTTAGATTTGGTTCTATCTGATTATCTTTTCGAATAACTGTTAAAATAAGTAATTCATTGTGTAGCTCATGTGATAGCCTTTGATACTTCTTCCTTACCTTATTTTAGAGATTCTCTCTCTAACCTATACAGCGCAAGTTTAATTGACATAACTTCCTACTCACTGGCTCTTCCAAATACATTATTATGGGCATAGCAATACTTTAACTGTTTATCCATGTCAGCAATACCCGTAGAGATAATGTAATCAACAAATATTCACTGGAACAGAGCACTCCTCCTTGATGATATCATGTCTGGACTCTACAGCTAAGGTAAAATAAGATCTAAAGATATTGGGCAACTTATTTCGCTAAACATTTGTTCTTTGAAAAAATAGGATAACAACTATGGAGTGGGATAAATAATGCTTTTCTCAAGGATTCAGGATGGTACACTGTTACTGAGAGTTAATATGACCAAGCTATAAAATGGGGGAAAGGAAAAGGATGCACTTTCGTGAATAGTGGATGTAGTGATTCTTCGAATTCGTTCGAAGAATTTTGTGGTAGTTTAGGTTCTCTAGGGATAAATTTATCCAGAGGAAGTATGAGCTCATGTTAGCTACTGTATCCTTCAACTTCTACTATAAAAAGCACCGTCCCAACAGCACTTAGATCTTGCATGTTCACGATGAAAGTCTCCAACAGGAATTGCCACAATACAGGCAATACCCAAACGGAAACTGCATTGGTAAACGATTTCATGTATTACTTCGGTGCAGATAGCAGATCATTTGTATCATCCTTAACACCATTGAATTACTCAGCTTACACAAGTGTTGGCTGCTATCAAGCAAGCTGTTCTTCGGACTTATCATCGATAAATATATCCCTCAATAGCACATATAATTTTACATGCAACAACAACGCTGATTTACTTAAACCACTTCAAGCATTCATTCTCTCAGGAACACTAAGCTGTCCTAGCAGCATATCATCATTCTGTTCAGCTCCTATTCCCTGTTCAAGTTTCTGCTCTTCCAAGGGGTATTGCATTAACGGAGAATGCACCTGCCTCTCAAATTATACAGGCGAAGGCTGTCAATGTACTTTAGGGACTTATTATAATTCCGTTTAAAAGACATGCGTAGAATGCGAAGAAAACTGTCTAACTTGTAATTCTTCCTCGCCTTCTTCTTGCCTTTCATGCGAGGATGGCTATTATCTGTCAGGGATGGCATGCTTGAAATGTAAATTGAATTGCTTATCTTGCACAAATTCTCTATCTTGCACATCATGCCAAAATGGGTTTTTTCTCAATTCGTTAACTTAACTATGCTAATCTTGTCCAACTAACTGCGACTAATGCACTTCATCTACTTCCTGCTTCAAATGCCAAGAAGGTTATGGTTTTGATGCCACTTACTCAGCTTGTTCTATCACTTGCCATTACTCTTGTCTCAGGTGTTTTTCAACACCTCTCTAATGTATCGAGTGCTTTACTCCAAAATATCTTAATTCCACTAATCATTCTTGTTAGTGCCCAACATCAAAGTATGAAGATGCAATTTATTAATGCTCAGACTGCCCTGATAATTGCTTAGGCTGCGTTTCATCTTCTGTATGCGAGGAATGCAATTCAGATTCAAAGCTTCTTCCAATTCAAAGGATATGCTTTTCAAATGGAAATACTTTACAGTTTGTGTTATTGCATTTTCTTATCTTGATTGGCCTCATCTTGGGTCACTGATATTCACTGTTAATAAGAAAATATTGAAATTAATTTTAAAATTGTTCCTCAATTCATGTTTAATTTCAAAAATGTTTGCTTTTTTTAAGGTTGAGTCTGAAGAAAAGAAGAAGGGATTGCTTGTTTGATTGTTCCAAGTTCCGTTCATTTTCGAATTTGATTATCGGGTTGATAGAAGAATCTAGAAGCCTGTTGATTAGATGCTGCTAATAATAATCTTTTCGTCAAATTAAAAAAGAGTTAAATTTCTATTTTTTGATTAATTGTTTTACGCTAATTTCTGAACAAAAATATGAGTGGTCTTGTTTCTACTAGCGCATTTAAGCTTTTCGCATAGACTTCTCCTGGCCTTGAGGCTACTTTGTTGTAAGAATTGCGGAACATCGGAATCAAAGGAAGAATGAGGGATGATATTTCTCATATCTAGTTCTTGTCAAACTATGAAGGTCTGTTCAAAGTCTTGCACGAAGTCAGAACGATAGAATCATTGAAAATCTAAATTGGACCAGAATTCAGAGCTCGAAGTGAAGATGAACTTGCTAAGAACCTACAAAAACTGCCCTGGAATGCATTCCTTCCAATTGAGAGATTGCATGAATTTAACTAACCATAGATTCTATCAAAAAGCTACAGATCGAATCTTTATCATGAGAAACTCATTACATCGATTGTGGAGAAACAGATGAATCTTCTAAATGTCAGAAAGGAATATAAATAACTACAAACACTTGTTGGAGGATAAGGAGATAGAACTGGAAGCAGATCGCTAAATAAAGAGATTTAAGTTAGAAAAAGAGAAATTGAAGGCCGTAAATAGCTAATAATCGATAATAGAGCGCTTCAAAAAAATAACGACTCCAATAGCAATTCTAATTCTCTTGAATTGCTTCCATAACTGCCTAGCATTCACCTTTATCTTGTGAAAGACAAAGCTAGAGTATTGCTGAAACTACATTTAGATAGTCTGCATAAGCACTCCCTGAAGCCAAGGGTAGGATGGGCACCGATTAAAGAAGGTATTGTAGCTGGTACTTTGATTTCGATGAACTTCTCATAACGATTTGAAAAAGAACTAAAAGTTTGGGATCCGTTTTGTGGATCTGGATCGATTGTACTTGAACTCTTGAGCATGATGTTTCAAAGGAAAATCAGAGATAAATTTGATTTCTTTTTCCTGAAAAACTTCCCGTAAGAGAAGTATGAGTAGTTCCTTCTAGGGAAGTTAGATAATTCGAAGGAACATACCAATGAAGTTTCAGGAGAAGTAAATGATAAAGAAGATGAAGAAGCTGAAGGTTCATAGTAACATGATGAAAAGAATGAGGATAAAGTATCTCCTGCTGCACCGTTTGGTACCCATCTTCAGGATATTTCAATTCTTGGAAGTGACATATCTGGTGAAGCCATAAAATATTCACTCGAGAACTTTCGCTACTCTAATCTTGAGCAAGCCATTAATGAATTTATCAAAAACAAACCACTGACAACAGGGAAAAACATCAAGGAAAATACAGAAACTGCCATTGAAAAAGATGATAGTTAAGTATCTGCAAATGATGAGAACATCTAAGACTAAAAAGAAGAATATTCTATGAATCCTAAACGATAATTTCACAATAAAGGAATAAAAGATGAAACTAAACTCAATGAATTAGCTCCATTTTACATCTAGGAGACATTTTGTGATAAACGAGTGAGATTTATCCGTAGTGACTTCGAGACTCTAAGTAAAATGATCAACTTAAGAGGGTACACAATTATCACAAACTTACCTTTCGGGATAAGATCTAAGGAGCACATCGATGATCAAGAACTTATTGGATCATTTAAACGATTTTCAAAAGTGATTCAAAAGAATTTGCATAAGCTAAACGATGTGTTCGTCTACACAACAGTTCAGTAAAAGTATCACAGAGATCATTTTATTCATATTTCGTAGATGTCGTGGACGATTAAGTAGAAATACAATCTTGGAGGGATTGAAATCGGTTTATTCTAGCTCAACAAGGATATTTCCGCAACGACAAAGACTTATTAAGTGTATGATGAGCAAGAAGCAATTCAAAAAGAGGATAAACTTGCTGTTTTAGAAACTAAATTGAGTAAAGCAAAGTTTGATAATGAAGAACTGTCATAAAATCTGAAGGATATTATTGGAGATAGATCTGATGCTGGAATTTAGAGATAATAGAAGAAAGCTATAGTTTAGAAGGATCCAGAATAATGTAGTCCAGCACTTGTGCCTAGAGGAGTTAAGCCATAAGAATTAGCTTTACTAACACCTAGAGAGAGGAATGAATAAAATAGGCTTTTGGAGTAGAAAGATAATATTAGAAATCTCAGAAAAGCAGGAGAAATTGAAGAAGCAATTATAAAAGAACTTGATTAAAAAGCTCACACGCCTAGACAAATTAAGAGCATTGCTATTCGAAGAAAATTAGAATACGCTAAGGCACTTCGTCTTCGAGCATTAATGCAGAGAGACAGTTATGTGCAGAGTTAATAAGAAAAAGAAGTGGAGAGAAGAATTCAAAGCAAGAGAAATAGATTAAATGTGGAATTTATCAAGAGTGTTATGAACTCTGTTGGTGTTGAAGATAAAGAAGAAGCTTTAGATTAGATTCAAGAGAAATTAGATTAAAAGGCAGAGTAGAAGGTGGAAAAGATAAAAGTTATCGAAAAGAAAAGGGAAAACAAGAAAAAAGCACCAAGATGGTATTGAGAAATCTTACAAATTCAAAAAAATATCTGTGTGTGCATTCATACTTTTGTGATTTTTTGTTTTAAAGAGAAATAAAATGAAATAAAGTAGTTTTTTTTGTTAATTGAGAATGTCAATCTATCTCTCTTAAGGTTAGGGCAAAACATTAAATCAATTCAATCAGATTAAAACTAGTTTGTGTTTTTCTTATTCATTATTATACACTCTTTTTTAAATCAATATTGTCTAATTAATGGATAATTTCAGTTCTTGGATTGTTTGATTACCTTGATTTTTGGACAAATAAATTTGCGGGAAATCATAAAATAATCAAGAGTTTGAACTAAAAACAAAAAGAAAATAAGCATTAACCTAAGCAAGAATGAGCTAAGGATAATATTATGGATAAATAATTGTTGGACCTGCAGGAAGCGGTAAAGTAATGCTAGTTTACAAATAAATGCATTTAAGAATATTGCAGATTATTGTTATTTCTATCCTGCTGCTTTTATGTCATTTTATTTTTCAAAAAACTAAACAAAGTCGACATACTGCCATATCATGTAAGACAATGCTTAGCTTCTCAAGAGAAACATTTTAGTTGTTAACCTTGATCCAGCTGCTGAAAATTTCAAATATAAATGCGAAATAGGTAAAGGCTAGTGCTTCATTTTCCTTTGGACCATTAGAAAAATGCATAAAAACCATTTTATCGTTTGTTTCTAGATATTAGAGATCTGATTACATTAGATGATGCCATGGAGGAACTAAAACTTGGACCAAATGGAGGATTAGTTTATTGCATGGAGTAAATTGTTATTCTTTAAATTTGAAATATTAATTCTTTAAATAGTAAAATTGTATGGGGCTAAAGATCCCTTTGCTTGCTACAATTATCTCAAATATCAATAAATTTATTTGACCCCAAAAAGTGACTATTTTTATTCTATTTTCAGGTATTTACTACAGAATATAGACTGGCTTGAAGAATAACTCAGTGACCTTGCAATAGATGATTACGTACTCTTCGATTGTCCGGGTTAAATTGAGCTCTACACACACATGGACTTGATGAACAAACTTGCTGCTTCACTTTAAAACATTGGATTCAATATTTGTTCTATGTACATGCTCGATGTGACTTTCATTGGCGACAACAAGAAATTCATTTCAGGTGTGCTTCAAGCACTCACAGCAATGATGAGTCTTGGCCTACCACACTTGACAGTTCTCACCAAATGTGATATCATTCAAGATAAAAAAATGCTAGATGAGTAAACAAACAAGCTATGAAAGGGAGAGAATCAATGTGCGGATATTTGAACTTTTCTTGTTTCTATCATAGATACATTGAATTTTCAGAGGATATTGAAGAAGTAGATGTGAATGATACTGAAGGCATGTCAGAATTCGATAAGAAATACAATAAACTAACTCGTGTGCTTAGGGAAACCATCCATGATTACTCTCTAGTTGGGATAAGAAAGTTAGATATTTCTGAAGAAGAAACGATTCTGGATCTACTTGGAGAGGCAGATATGTGTCTTAACGTATTACAATAACTTTCTTGTTTTGAATTTGTTATGTTAATTTGAAGATATTTTTGTTTTTCCATAGTATGGTGAGAATCTCGAACCAGATGAGAAATTCTACGAGAGAGCTGAAGATAATTTGGAGTAAATTAACGAAGGACCTTACTTTGATGAGGGAGCTAACGATGATATTTGAAGAAAATAACAACAAAACAATTTTTAAACTCTTTTTCTTCCACATTAAAGTTGTAGATCGAGTCTCAGGGCATTATTAATTCAAACAGGAAAATGTTGTAGGATATATGTTTCAAGGAATAACAATAGGAAAGCGCAAAAATAATTCTTTTTGTTTCGGTAGAAAGCCGATTTATTGGGTATTTCATGTTTATTTGTTCACTTGTATTCGTGAAATACTTAAATCTAATCTAAGTCTTTAAGAATCAGAAATAACCTTCTATTCTCCTTTGAACGATAAGTTATTCTTTTTAATCCCCCTTAGATTTGAAATAAATTGCCTTGATAAGAACTATGAAAGATCTGGGGAAAGAAGCATCCTGAATTGGAACTTGTACATTCTAAAAATCAATTAAAATAGGAGTAATAATTTTGGAGAGAGAGAGAGAGTGAGAGATCAAAGTAGTCCTGAATTTTATTTAACTGAATCGATTTAGAAAGACAATCAATAGAAGAGGTCTTTTTTTATATCACCAATCTAATTTAAATTACAGTCAGAATAAACAATCCATTTAGTTTTTTCTCTATTGTTACTCCTTGTTAAGAAGCACATTATATTCATTTTTACAAGTATTTTCATCATATTTCTTCTAAAAAATGATATTTCCATGTTTGTTTACACTCAAAACTATGAGGATTGTATTATCAAAAATTCAGATCATTTTTTTAATTAAACAGAATGTGAGTCGACTGATTATAGAAATCGAGTTATTTTTTAATATACTGTATATTCTATTAAACATCTAATGTCAAAAGGCTAAATGAAACTAGATTGAGAAAGAAGGGAAGATAAACGGAATAAGAATAGAAATCAAAACGAATTTTAAAAATAGCCTCGAAAATATAAACTAAGAAAATATAGAAAGTCAATTACTTGAAGAAAGTTAAAATGACAGCAAAAGTCCTTAGAAAATTGAATTGATTGAGTTAAATATCCCTCTTGTCTCTACATTGAAATTAACAATGGGGATAATAGGTGTTATCAAACAGTAATAATTTAATTAATTTGAAAGATTTAAACAGGACGGTAATTTAACTTCAAAGAATTCAACATTATTACCAAATAAGATTAGTATCTACTGCACAGAAAGAAAGTCATTCGAAATTACTTTATTAATTTCGCTTGTTGCAATCAAAAGTAATGTGAGTCATATTTTGAAACTCTCCTATTTGCCAGATTGATTTTCTATTCATTCAAGCCGTAAATAGCAGACCAAAGGAACACTAATAAAGTGTCCTACACGAAAAGTTCAGCAGACATTTATGGAGTCGATATCAACCTCTTGCACATTGCTCTTTGAGTTTTAAAACAATCCACTATTCATTCAGTTTCAGAAAAAGAAAGAAATTATTTATCCCCAGTAATATTCTTTTAATTTCTTATTAATTTTCAGCCGGTAAGACTCATCAAATCTTACGTTGAAGGCATAATATCTTTCAATTAAAGGAATCACTAAGCTAGCCGTTAATCTTCAAAGGTCTGGATAATAACAAAATGGTGAAATCTAAGTATATTGGAGGTAAATTTATTTTTTTTTCTTGAAAAAAGACAATTAATCATGCTTCTCCTCAGAATTAATTATTTAGGTGGGGGGAGAGATCAGGTAGAGTTACAAATAAGAGTTGATAACGAGATTAATCTGCTTTCTGGGGGAAGAGAATTTGCTCCAAATAATAAAATCACTTTAAGAAATTGTCAACATCAAAAAAATTAATAAATAAATTGCTAATCTCGGGAGAATTGTTGGAAGGTTGAAACTTGCTTGCTTACCATCATCTTATCTAAATGGCTTCATCTCAATTATTTGCGAAAGTTCTTAAACCTGAATTAAGCAAGTGTCATACTGTGAAACAGCCTTTCTTTGTTTCACTTAAATTTCAGAAGAGTTAATCATCAATCTGTGAATCTGGATCGACCGACATTCCAGATCCCAAGATGTCTAAACCTGCATCTTCAACAAATTAGACTGTTATCACAATCTCAACATTCAAGGACATGAAAGATCAATGCATCATCAGTGCGTGCTACGTTTAGAATGAGCAAAAGTTTTCTTGCAATTACACTTATGATAAAAAAGATTTCGAATCATTTGAGACAATTGCCCTCAAGATAAAGACAACATAGAGTAACCTCCAATCAACTTCTGTAAATGGAGAATCGCTATCCCAGCAGATCATCTAACCAGTCCAACGCCGAATTGTAAGTAAAGAAGAGCAGATACCTAAATCTAAAAATGCTGCTAAGAACATCACTAAGGCTTTTATCAGACATCTTCGTGAAAAATATGGAGAAGATGATAAAAATTACAAGGATCTTGTTCGATTTGTGAAAACTCACAAATACAACAACAAAAATCTGAAGTGTATTGCTTAGAAACCAGTGTTTGCCCGAGAGTTTGGGCTGTTCTGTGATGGTCTTGCTTAGGAATGGGTACACTCCTGTGATATCTAAGATAAAGAGATGCACCTTCGTATTCTAGATGCTTTCATGAACTAAGATTATGAAATGTTAAAAGAACACAAAAAGAGAACAAAGAAGCGCTTCTCTCTCTGAACTTTTGCATGATATTACCTCTGATAACAAACATTTTTTATTTAACAAATATTTTTCAACAAAATGTCAGTAGTTTTGAAAAATCAGCTAGTCAGTACCAAAAACTCAATTGCATTCTTCAATAAAATGTTCTCCAACCACCGATTTGTGTTATTTATTTTTGTTCATACTCATTCATTCAAGTAGAAAACTTAATACAAGACAAATAATCGTTGTGTGTTATTTGTATATCTTGAATAAACATCTGCAAACAGTAAACTAAATCTTCAACAGCTTTTCTAGCTACTGAATTCGAGGCTTTTGGTTTGAGAAAGTGATTTGGTTTATTCACCAATCTATCATTTCTGCGTTTTTCTCAAATTAAATTAAACATTTAAGAAAAGTAAATGAACATAACTGATTTAGGAAATTGCAAGGATAGGCTACTTTAAATCTAAGTTTCTTAAAAAAAGTAGTTTATTTATATATTAGAGACATCCAAGAAGCACTATGCAATAGAATTAAGTAACTTTTAGAAAAAAATAGTGATAATAATATGAATTATTGTTTCAAGATTCAATACATAACAAAAAGTAGATCATAATCAAATTCATGAAAAATAAACCCAAGTAACATACAAAACACCTTGATTAACTGGGATAATTTTTCATAATTTGTTACCAAATAAAAAACTAAGTAAAATTAAGATAGAGAATATAACTACATAGTTAGATAGCTGATTCACATAGAATCTTATTAAAATGGCTCTTGCTGAAAAACAACTAATCTATGAAACTCAAATAAATCTTTTAGAGTTTATTCTTTCCGGATTATTTTGTTTTAATCATGCTTTAGTTCTTCATAAAACAAAAAATAGTTAAAAATGTTATTTTAATTAACGAAGTGAAATGAATTAGTTCAAAAAGGAGCAATGCAAAACTATTTTTTTTTAATTTTATAATTAAAATTGTAAGCCTGAATGAATCAAGGCTCTTTTTGATTTTATTAAAATTTAATTGGCTTGTTAATTACCCAAGTAAGCACTTTTAAATTAAGACATAAAGGATTTATTTGTTTTTAAAAGGTAAATTACAGAAAGAGGGTTTTAGGTTTTCTTTTCTTGATTTAACAAATTTGCTTAGTTTTATGATTAATTTTATTGAATTTGATCATACATTCTGAAAGATTGTATTATAATGTTTGATGTTTTCTGTTTTTTGTTCTTGTCTATGTTTGTTTTTGCTTAGAAACAAATAATCCAATGAAAGATTTAGATTTTAATAGAGATAAATTTCAAAATAATAAATATTTCAAATATATTATTATGTTGTATTTTAAGTATTTGTTAAAAAGTATTTCTTTTTATTTATATCATCGATGATATGGCTCAGAATTTTAAAAATTCATTTTACCCACACGCGCACTCAAATATATTAAAAAGAAGTAAATTATTAAATTCAATCTGAGAAAATCAAACTTAATTAGCCTTAGGAATATTTACGAAGTTGTTGAATTGCTTAAATGAAGTCTAACACTTACAACATGTAAGGAAAGTTTACTTTTTCTTATTAAAATACTTTCGCTTGCTGCTAGCTGAACAATTTGATTATTTTCTTAAAAAATAAGTGTAAAAAAAATGGATGATGAATTAGAAGTTCGTAAATTTTGAATAAACTATCAAATGCATTTATTAATAGACAATAAACATGGGTAAAAATATGTTGATGATTCCAAATGCTTTTGATTTAGTTGGCTTGTGGAGATTAATTGGGATAAGCTTTGATTGACAATTTCTGAATGATTAATAGCAATGAGAAAGAGGGAAAGATACCTGTGGGCGGACTAGCAAAAGATATAAAAAGTTAATCTTAATAAATTAGGTTTTTCTGACAATCATTTGCACATAAGTTATTAG
>Ga0302271_10001504_pt1 | contig 22216 bp, 16 predicted proteins | sample III_Bog_N1_1_FD_198767 | JGI IMG/M metagenome (GOLD analysis project Ga0302271, IMG submission 198767) | Peat permafrost microbial communities from Stordalen Mire near Abisko, Sweden - III_Bog_N1_1 | ecosystem: Environmental > Terrestrial > Soil > Wetlands > Peat | place: Sweden: Abisko... | reverse complement strand
TTTTCTATGATGGGAACTGATCCAAAGCAGCGTGAGTCTCCTAAAAAAATCTTAAGTATTCTTGAATCGTTTATCCTTACTAAAGAAAAGTAATAAACAAAGTCTAATTTTAATTATTTTTTCTCAAATTAATACGAATTTACATTTTGATTATTGCAGCTATTTCAATACTCAAACAGCTTCTACTCGTGTACTTTCAGAGTTCGGGTCGGCTTAGAATTTGCATGCCCCACCTGAGAGCGTTGCAAAAATGATAGCCACCGTTCCTTTTCAATTGACGGCAGCTTGTATTGCAGCTAGAAATAGATAAGGCCCGTTTGTGTATGATGCAGACTAAGAAGGTGATAAAGACCTTCCTAAACTTGATCCATATGAATATTCTAGTGGTGGTTCAGTTTATGTTGGCTAGTGGAAGGATGGGAAGAGACATGGGAGAGGAGAATTATACTACAAAGTGGGAGCAATTTATGAAGGATATTGGAGAAATGGTAAAACATTCAATAATTATTTTGAAATGCTTATTCTTAATTTTAAATAGATCTCGCTACTGGTAAAGGCAGATTGATTCATGAGGATGGAGATGTTTATGTAGGTCAATGGGAAGCTGATAAAGCAAAAGGATAGGGTAAATATTTTAGTGCAGACGGAACTATCTACGAAGGAGAATGGTTAAATGATAAGCAGCATAGTAAGGGAGTTGAAATCTGGGTAAACGGAGATAAATTTGAAGGATAATACTATGAAGGAAAAAAACAAGGAATGGGTAAGTTTTCTTGGATAGAAGGAGCCTCTTACACTGGAGAATTCTTGACGAATAACATTCATGGAGTGGGAACCTACCTTTGGAGTGATGGAAGAAAATACATTGGAGAGTGGAAAAACAATAAGATGTGTGGAAATGGGGTTTATTCTTGGGCAGATGGAAGAAAATATGAAGGCGAATACTCTGAAGATAAAAAAGAAGGATACGGAGTATTCGGATGGGGAGATGGTAAAACACACATAGAAATAAATAATGAAATAATGAGATTAAATTGTTATTGCTACAAAATTACAATCAGGTAGGGAATATGCTGGATAATGGAAAGCTGGAAAACAACATGGAATAGGAATATATACTGATGGTTCTGGAAACTAGAAAAAGGGCGAATGGGAAGATGGGAAAAGAATCAGATGGTAATTACTTATTATTATCTTTATTAAAAAGAGAGAAATTTAATAATTAGGAGGTGGAACATGTTGTAAGAGTTGTTGGTGGTTGTAATATGTTTCTTTTTTGCTTATCAGGTTGGATGATTGAGAAGGGTTAATGTAAAAGGAGTCTTAGAAGCATCTGAGAAAACGAATTGATAATTATTATTTGCATTTATCTCTCATTCTTCTTGTATTTCGTCATTCTTTCCAATTTTTTAAAATAATACTAAAGAACATTTTTAAGAAAATTCACTTACAAACAAAAAAACAGATTTTAATCAGTATTCAATTCAATCATAAGAAGTTTTTTTTAATTGGGAGTACTTACCAAATCAAAAGTAATGCTTGCCTTTTGAGAACTTCAAGAAATTATTATTTTTAAGATGAGTAATAATCACAAAACAACTTACTTTCAGTATTTCCTTTTTAATTGAAGGAATCTAAATACTTAATTACTACCTACCTATCAATCAACGAACAGGATTTTGAATGATGAGTGAACTAGCATAGACCATGGGATCCAAAACTTCAAATTGCAGCTTCAGTCTCTCCTCCATTTAGTTTTTTTTAGATTAGATGGGAATCTAGCAGAAAGAATACAGTGATTTCAGCTACTAAGGAAATGGATCTTTTACGCTGGTGATGAAGGCTAAGAAGAATGGAGTAGCAGATGTTGCTCTGAAAGTCATAGAATGCAAGGATCATGAAAAGGAGATTAAGGCGATGAAGAAGGTCTATGCTAGAAAAAAATTTATTCCTTAAAGCGATTACTTTGTTAGGATTTTTAGTCAATTTTTCTTGACAGAAATAGATGATAATGCTGAGTAGAGTTAAGATGGGAAACCTAGCCTTGAGAGAAACAGTTATTTTGTTCAAGAAATGGAATTATGTTAGGGGAGCTTAAGGGAAGTAATCCAGGAATTTAGGCTAGGCAAGAATACCCCAACTGAGAGTTTCAAAGAGATTTTAGCCATTCAAATGCTCGATGCTGTGAATCTTCTGCATTAAAAACAAATTGCCCATAGAAATATTGAGGTACATAATTTCTTAGTATCATCGAATTAAGATTATCCAATTGTACTGAAACTAAGAAATGTTGGTTTCTAGTCTTTTCCTAATCTGAACCAGCTTCCTTCAGATGAATTTATTGAAAAAGACCCTATTGAGTAAGATCTTTACTCTTTGGGGATAGTCTTCCTTCAGCTGGACAACATTGATACTTTTGATTGCTCGAAACTCTCCAATTCTGGGGGCAATATTCTCGAAAACCATCAGATAAACAGGAATACTTACCTTTACAAGATAGCGTGTGCATTCTTGAGTAAATATTCTACAGAAAACTAGAGTGCTTACTCAATGCTGCTGTAGCTTCATCTGAAATCAGTAGAACATGCAAAGGTACCATTATTTTCTGTTATTTTGAAAACATCACTGCACTCAGTTTGCCAGGAGAATATGTTCATAAAAAGAAAAAATCAATTGAAGAATCTAAGATAAGGACAACACATAAAATACATTTAATGCCCTTCATACTCAGAGACGAACCCACAACTAACAACAGATTTACTCAAGAGTGCATTACATATTATGTTAGAGTGGGAAGAGTTTCAAGGAGCCTATGATGTCTTGTAGATTGGTCCTCGCTCAGCTGTGTTTGGAGCTAATAATTTTAAGGAAAAAAGACAATCTGTACTAATAGTTTCGCTTTGCACCAGCTAAGCAGAAACCCTCGAAGAAATTGGGATTATGAACACCTGCTAGAGTCCTTACATTGTGAAATTCTACGGACATAAATTCTTCGAAGATCCAGATCACAATTTATTCGTCATCTACGAGCTGGAGAGATGTAAGTATACCTTAGGTCAGTATCTAGAAGAGTAAAGGACTAAATAGTAAGACATAGAAGAATTCAAATATCTCTTGATGCGCCAAATCATGGATTCTGTAAGCTTCCTACATAGGAATAGAATTCTCCACAGAAACATCACACTTGACAGTTTTTTCATCTCAGAAAAAGAATCAGGCTAACCCATAGTTAAACTGTGCAATTTCAACCATGCTGCTCGACTGTAGGAATCTTTTATAAGCTCTTCACTTTTAGACGGACAAATATTTAGAAAAGAATATTTCTCGCCTGTCAATGGTATTATCCGCAAGTACAGAGATGAATCTCTCTTGTATTTCGCTCCAGAACGATGGGAAATATCTAATCCTACTACTTATTACTCTGACAGTTATTCTGTAGGTGTATGCCTCATTCTTCTTGACAACTACTTAATATTATCTGAAGAGGACCTGAATGATAAGCTTAATTTGAATACACAACATTTTTTGAAATTTTGCTCAGATAAAGGAATTTAGATAAATCGAACTTCAAGTATTTTTAAGGTTGCGAAGGAGTTCCTTACTTTTTTGCCTTGTTAACGGAAATGTGTAAGCGTATTTTTTCAGAAATTTATCGAATCTGGGGAATTTAAATCAGAATTGCCAGTTTTGTAAATGTAAGAAAATTATCAGGAATAATAGAATATTGGCTTAGAATTATCTGATTCTCATGAAATAATATTCTAATAATTATTGACTGCGTTTAATTCGTCTAGCAATAACCTCAGTAAGCTAGGAAACCTTTCACTGGATCTCTCAAGTAAACAAATTGGACCTATTGAAGCAGAATCTCTATTGCTACCACTTGCTATATGCACAAACCTATCTGATCTTTCTCTTGACTTGAGTTACAATTCTCTTGGTAGCCTTGGCGCTGAGAAACTTTTATGTCCTTTAACAAATATGATCAATCTTTCAAGCTTAGCTTTTAACTTAGATAACAACTTGATTGGGGACATTGGATCATAACATCTTTTGAGTCCTATTTCCAATCTCGTCAATCTCTCAGCCTTATCACTCAAACTCTTTTCCAATGGTATTGGGCCGATAGGTGCGTAAACTTTATTGTCTCCCATCTCTGAGCTCAAAAATCTATCAGCAATCTCACTTGACTTGGGAAGAAACCAGATTGGTGATATTGGTGCTTAGTCTCTTTTATGCCCACTTTCTAAACTACTAAGATTATCAAGTTTATCATTGAATTTATGGAACAATTTCATTGAACACTTTGGAGCTTAGTCTTTGCTATCCCCTATTTGTAGTCTCCTCGAGCTATCAGCTCTATCCCTTAACCTTGGAGGCAACTCTCTTAATGATATTGGAGCTTAATCTCTTCTATCTCCCCTTGCCAATCTAACTAATCTATCAAATATTTCCCTTGACTTAAATAGCAACTAAATTGGATCCACTGGAGCATAATCTCTTTTGTGCCCCCTCTCCAATCTCTCCAATTTATCGAGTATTTTACTTTGTTTGTCTAGCAATAAAATTGAAAACATTGGGACATAGTCTCTGCTAGTTCCTCTAGCCAATCTTGTCAATCTCTCAAGTTTGTCATTAAACTTAAATAGAAACTAGATTGGAGAAATCGGAGGATAAATTCTGTTATCTCCCCTAGCTAATCTCCTCAATCTCTAATCCTTTTCACTCAACCTAATTGGCAACAAGATCGGAGCAACTGAAGCATAATTTCTTTTGAGTCCTCTGTCTAATATGATCAATTTGTAAAACCTTCAACTTGAGATGTTTAATAATTAAATTGAAGATAAAGGTGCAAAAACCTTGCTGTTTCCTATCTCAAACCTTCTCAATCTCTACAGTATTTCCCTTAACCTTGGAAAGAACTAAATCAGTCACATCGGAGCATAGTCTCTGCTATCTCCCCTTACCAATCTAATAAATCTAACCAGCATACAGCTTAACCTTTATGACAACAAGATTAGTAACATCGGGGCATAGTATTTGTTATCTCCCCTTGCCAATCATCTTAATTTCTCAACCATATTCCTTTCCCTTGATTTTAATTCAATTGATGCAACTGGAGCATAATTTCTATTATGTCCACTCATTAATCACACCAATCTATAAAATATTTTTCTCAATCTAAGTGGTAATTAAATTGGATATATTGGGGCATAGTCTCTGCTGTCTCCCCTTGCCAATCTCATGAATTTATCAGACTTATCACTCAACTTATCTTGGAATTAAATTGAAACTGCAGGCGCATAATCTCTTTTATCCCCTGTTTCCAATATCAGAAGTCTATCTAGCTTATCCCTCAACCTCGACAGAAACTCAATCAGTGACATGGGTGTATAGGATGTTTTTTCTTAACTCAGCAACTTCAAGAACTTATCCAATCTGTCACTTCTATTTTGTGATAGCTCAATAGATAAATTAACTGACCACCTTTTTAATCATTACCTAAGAAACTTGAAAAATTTGAACTTTTCTTGATTTTTTTTGGTTACTCTTTTCTTCGATTGCTTTTTGATTAAAACATTTTGCCAGGAAAAAAAAAAGATCCTCAAATGTACAATTAAAAAAGCTATTTACATCCCATCTGCGATGTTGTGAACCAACAACTGCAGAAGCGGATTGATTTTTGAACATAAAATTGCCCTGAAAACTGCTAAAGTGAAAAAAAATAATAATAGTTGAAAAAATGTAAAGTAAAAAGGCCGTCTAATAATTAATAATCTTTTTGTTTGGTAGAAGATAAATTTAAATTAATATCTTCAAAATTTTAGTTTATTTATCTTTTAAGGGTTTTTCAGAATAATAAAAGAAAAAAATTATTAAAAAATATGTATCATCTGAGTAAAGATCAGAAAATAGATTTTTTTATGTTTACACTACAATCATTTAAGGCATAAAATATTGATTTAAAGGAAAAATTGCTAATTCATAAGAAAGAAAACCCCAATAAAATTCTGAATATTTTGAACTCACTTTAAAATGGATAAAGATGTCATTGAGTAGTTTGGTCAAAAGCTTGAAACTAGCGATAAACCTGGTGAAGCAGAAAGCATTGTCCCTTTTTTACAGCAATGCGGTTTTGATGAATAAACTCTTCTTGGAGAAGGCACTTATGGAACTGTCATACTAGCAGAAAAGTTAACAGATCATTCAAAAGTTGCGATTAAATAAGTAATTTTCTAAGATATAGACAAGTTGGAGGACTGCTTAAAGCAAAGTTAATGCTTGAAGAATGTGAAATCACCTTACACATTACCATTGAGTGAGATCCTTTGTGATGAGACAGAAAATCGGCTGTTTTTTGTTTCTGAATACTGTCCTGCTGGAAACTTAAATCGATTCATCTCCCAAAACAACAATAATCTAACTGACATACAGATCACACACGTATTTACTGGGATACTCAAAGGACTCCTAGCGCTGAGAGAAAACGATTTGGTTCACGCTGATCTCAAGCCTGAGAATGTCTTATTGTCTTCCTCTGGAAATCCATTAATCGCTGATTTCGGATTGGCTTAGTTCGTTGCAAAGAAGGAAGTGCCAGAATGTTATTTTGGAGGCCCAAGTGTTTTTATATCAATGGAGCAGGAAATACTGCAAAATATAGATCCAGAGACTGACTATTACTCTGCTGGGATGATTCTTTACAAATTGTGTGGTTCCAATGACCCTGTGGAAATGTTTCAGATGAAATCAGGGATTTTCTCACAAATATCTATGAAAAGGCATTCTGAATTGCTGAGATTAGCTTTTTCTATGATGTGCACTGATCCAAAGCAGCGAGCGTCTCCTAAGTAGATCATAACCGTGCTTGAATAAATGGCTCTTTCTAAACCAAAGTACAAAATAACATCTGATTCTTCTCACTTTTTACAAATTAATACCAATTTATCCTTTGATTTTTCAATTATTTCAAAAGTAATACAGATGCTACTAGTGCAGTTTCAGAGTTCGATGTCGCTTTGAATAGACATGCTCCTCTTGAGAGTATTGCAAAGCGAATACCCAGCATTCCTTTTTAATTGTCAGCAGCTGTTATTGCAGCTAGAAATTCATAAGGCCCTTTCGTGTATGATGCAGACTAAGGAGATGATCAGGATCTTCCTACACTTGATCCATATGAATTTCTAAATGGCTCAGTTTATATCGGATAGTGGAAAGATGGCAAAAGACATGGAAGAGGAGAATAATATTAGAAAGATGGATTTATTTAGGAAGGATACTGGAGAAACGGTAAATATTAAAAAATAAATTTTCACAAGAGTTTTTATTTTTTTAATAGACTTTGCTTAGGGCAAAGGTAGATTGATTCATCCGGATGGAGATACTTATATTGGTTAATGGAAAGATGATAAAGCAAAAGGATAGGGCAAATATTTCAGTGTAAATGGATCCATCTATGAAGGAGAATGGCTAAATGATAAGCAACATGGTAAAGGTATTGAAATCTGGACAAACGGAGAAAGGTATGAAGGATAATACTATGAAGGAAAAAGACAAGGAATGGGTAAGTTCTCTTGGATAGACGGTTCTTCTTATTCAGGGGAATTCTTCCAGAATAACTTTCATGGAGTGGGAACCTACATTTGGAGTGATGGAAGAAAATACATTGGAGAGTGGAAAGACAATAAGATGAGTGGAAATGGGGTTTATTCATAGCTAGATGGAAGGAAATATGAAGGGGAATTCTCAGAAGATAAAAAAGAAGGATACGGAGTATTCGGATGGGGAGATGGTAAAACACAAATAAAAGAAACTTAGATAATTAATGATGAATAAGGATCAAAATAATTATTGTTGCAAAATTGCTATTAGGAAGGGAAGTAGCTGGATAATGGAAAGCTGGAAAACAACACGGAATAGGAACTTATACTGACGAATCAGGAAACTAGTAAAAGGGCGAATGGGAAGATGGGAAAAGAATCAAATGGTAATTATTTATTTTTATCTTTATTCAAAGAAATACATTTAATAATTAGGAGGAGGTGGATCATGTTTGTTAAAGTTGTTAGTGATTGTAATAGGTTTTTTTTTTGCTTATCAGGTTGGATGATTGAGAAGGACTTTTGTAAAAGGAGGCTTAGAAGCATTCTGGGCTAATCAATAACTATTTCCCAGAAAAGAATATCTTATTCATATTTTGTCTAAGAAAATGAATCCTTAACATTTTCACACATACTCTCTTTCTTTTTTAAAAGATCTCTTTGTCTGTCTCTAAAAAAAATATATTAAATATCTCTTATTACAAGTCACTTTGTGGAAATCATTTGGAGGCTAAATAGGATGAGAAGATGAAATATATGGAGAATAAACACATTAAAACAATATTGGAGTTGAGAAATAATATGCCTTACTAAAATTTTGAGATTGTAGAAAAAGAAATAAAGATTCAATGAATAGTATTTTAATTAAAGTGCCTGATGATTCTAGGAAGATCATATCTTTGATTCTCTCAAGGTATTTATTCAACCACAAATTAAGCTTTCTATCATCAACAAGCAGGATTTTCAAAGATTAAAGAATGTTGTAAACAAGAGCAGTTAATAATTGCAAATTTCTTTTCAGTAAACATTTTAATATTAAGCCTTTCAAAAGGGATAGCTAAATTATTAATCTTCAACAAAATAACAATAAAATGTATTAATAAAATAAGTGTTCCTCTAAACTAAGGCTTTATTCCATTTATGCTTAGTTTTTTGAGTTTCAAAGCTCATCTTTCATTTCCAATAACTTTCAATAGATAAATTATTTTTACTCAAGAGTATCAAAGACTACGAAATTATTCAGTAAAGTAATAAAAATACTCACAAATATGGATGAGACATAAATACAGATTTGAATTTAGAAAGTATTTTTAACAAAAAATTAAACAAATTTTGTTTTTTACTCATATTAATAATCTAACTTTAGTTATTTAAAAAATATTTTGTTCCTTTGTCTATCATTGAAAGGAAATTCTTTATCAGATCAGGAAAATGTAGACAACAATATAAATCTCTCCTGTACCTCAAGATCAGTTAGTCTAATGAAATACTTTGAGTAAGCTTCTGATGAAACTAGTCAATTAAACCTGTTTCGAAAGAAGAGAAACAACTTACTATGATTCACTGTTGTGAAGATATTGTCAACACATCAGAGATTAAAGAATTAGCGCAACAATCTAAGGAATAATAAAATAATCAAAGTACTTCTTGTTTTGAACAAAAAATGGATAAAGAGAGCATCTCATAGTTCTTATCAAATTCCAAAACAAACCTAACGTACTCATAAATAGAAACTTCACGAACCTTCTTAAAGCAGCATGGGTTTGATGCCATCAAGTTTCTTGGATCTGGTATTTTTGGAGTTGTAATGCTGGGGAAAAATATTACATCTAATCAGCTAGTTGCGATAAAATAGATGGTTATCTAAGATAGCACTCTACTGGCGAGCTCCATAGAGGATCGCGTAAGTCTTTTGAAGAAAGTTAAATAGCCCTATCTTGTTAGTGTAAAAGAATATTTGTGGAATTCTGAAGATAATTCGCTGTTCTTGTTCACTGAGTATTTCTAAGAAGGAAACTTAAGTAGATACTTGTAAGAAAACAATTTAACTGACGTGTAAATAGCGGAGATGTTCATTAAGATACTAAAGGGGGTTCTAGCGTTAAGAGAGAGTGGTATTATCCATGGTGATCTTAAACCTGAGAATGTTTTAATTTCCTCTTCAGAAACTCCTCTTCTTATGGACTTTGGGCTGACTTAAATATTGGTTTCAGATCAGAAGTCATGCTTGATTTACTCAAACTACAGTAAGAGTTAGGTTCGCTACATAGCAAGCGAGCAGGAAAAGACTGGTTAAGTATCGATAGAAGCAGATTGCTATTCTTCTGGCATGATTCTTTATAATATGTGTGGAAACAATGATTCAAATGAAATGGCTTAGCTAAAAGAAGGTAATTTTCCATTGGTTTCTGAACGAGATCACTTTGAATTGCTGGAAATAGCATTTTCAATGATGGTAAGTGATCCAAAGAACAGAGCAACGCCTGAAAAAACTATAAAAAGACTCTCTGGCTTGATAACCAAGACATCTTAAGAAACTATTAATGATACATCTGATGAAAATATTCTTAATCATGCTCCAGATGAAACTGTTGCAAGGCTTGTAGATGCTATCCCAGACCTCCTAACAGCAGAGAGTCGAGCAGTTTTGAATTCATAAGGTGAGTTTGTGTATGATGATGACTAAGAATGCAATAAAGATCTTCCTAAACTTGGCCCATACTAATTTGAAAATGACTCATACTACATTGGCTAATGGAAAAATGGATTAAAACATGGGAGAGGAGAGCTACACTGGTAAGATGGATCTCTTTATGAAGGATACTTTAAAAATGGTAAAAAATTGAAAAATTTAAATTAACAATTAATAATTGTATTCAAAAAAATATCATTTTTTTAGGCTTCGCTGATGGAAAAGGAAGGTTAATTCATAGTGATGGAGATTTCTATGTTGGTGAGTGGTAAATGGATAGAGCACAAGGAAAGGGTAAATACTAGCATATCTTAGGAGCTACCTACGAAGGAGATTGGGAAAGTGATATGCAGCATGGAAAAGGTGTTGAGATATGGTCAAATGGAGATAGATTCGAAGGTGATTTTGTAAATGGAAAGAAACTAGGAATGGGTAAGTTCCAATGGGCTGATGGAGCAGTCTACGTTGGAGAATTCTCGAACAATTTTATTCATGGCAAGGGTGTCTACACTTGGCCTGATGGAAGGCAATACACTGGAGACTGGAAACGCAACAACATGGATGGAAAGGGAGTATACACTTGGAAGGATGGGAGAAAATATGAAGGCGAATATAAAAATGACAAAAAAGAGGGGTATGGAGAACTCACTTGGCCAGATAGTAAAATAAACGCGCAAAGATATTTAATAATTGTTATTTCTTTCAAAAAAATATTTTTTATAATTTTGATTTCTACGTTTTCTGATAATAATACCAATTCAAATCTGATGTCTTCTTAGAAAGGTAATATAAAGGACAATGGAAAGATGGAAAAGAGCATGGTAAAGGTGTTTATATCAACACACTAGGAGTGCAAAGAGAAGGAGAATGGAATCAAGGCAAAAAAAATCACAAGTAAGAAAAATGTTAATCATTATTGTGATTCTTAAAATTTAAAATAAACAAAATAATGAAATTATTTGCATTTTTTTAGCAGCACCAAGGACAATCATAATTGAGGAAGAATATTAAGTACACCCAAGAATAGACAAGCAAAGCTAATAAATGCGTATTTACTGTATCTGATATTTATTATTATTATTCGAAGGAGTTGATTCAGTGGAATCATAGGAATAAAATAAAAAATTCTATTATAAAATATGTACGATTTGAAATGTATTTTTTACTCATGTTGGCTTAAAGCTGTTAGAAAAAATATGTATTTGATCAAAATTTTACCCAAAAAGAATTAATCTTTTCTCATCTGAAATTAACGAATTATCAGAACAAAAATCTGATGAAGAAATTAATTTCTTTTCTTCAAAAGACAGCTTTTAAACGGATATATTTCTTATCCCAAAATTTCTTTGTGTGAATTAAAGTTTTCTTAGCCCCCGGCAATTAAGAAGAAAAAAAAACAGAATTCTCAATATTTTTGGTTTTTTCTTTGAGAAAATTAATTAAGTATTTTTTTCTTCAAGACAAAATTTAACTTGCGATTCCCCTCCCCTCCCCACTTATTTATTTTGTTTTTGAATGGGTTGAAATTTGAATTTATTTGATTTTATTTTTATTGGATATTTTTATTCTTTGTATTTTTAAATTCATTCTTTTTATTTTCATTAATGATCGATCATTCTTTCTTCTTTTTTCTTTCTTTCTGTCTCTTTCTTTCTTTTCTTTCTAAGTTTCTTTTTTGAATGGCTGTAAGTATGCTGAAGGGCGATAGGGAAGAATCTCAAGATTGTATTATGTATGTATGTAAGTAAGGATAAGTTGCTTGTTTTCTTAAGTCTTCTATTAACATTGGCATTGATTGATTGATTGGTTGATTGGTTAATTAGTTGGTTTGACATCGCGAGTTCTGCTGAAAAGATTAATATTTCAAAAGCAGTTCTCAAGCTATTCAAAGGTATTATTGTATACAATAAGTGCTTAGAAGCAATACATATATGGGGAATAAGTAGATATTATGAGTTGTGTAGTTACCTACTCATCAAATTGAAGATGCGCTTGTTTAGTATTCCTTATCTCTTTTTCAAAAAGAGCATCGGGAATGGCACATTCTTCAAGAGAGTATAATGGTAATTTAGTTTTTACAAATAAACAAGAACATGCATGGCTATCAATCTTCAGCGTCATTCATGGAGAGAGCCCCTTCTAGTCTGATATTTGTTATCTTCTGCTAAATGTAACAATAGCTATGGGAACGATTCATCTTTCGAATACAAATGAATTTCCTCAAATGGATTTCCCAATCTCGAAAGTGTCTTCAATAATCGCTGGAGTTAAGTTAAGGACGATTAAGACGCTTTCAAATGAGATTATATGGGAAAAACCATGCTTGGCAGAAGGAGAGCTGCCTAAAAACTTCAGGGGATGCAGCTATTTTTAGCATAGATCGCGCATATGAGAGAAAGAGCCCAATTCAGAATTTAAAGCTTGATGATAGCGCTGGTGATCAACCTTAAGACACTCAGTCTCTCTTGGTTGTAATGCCAAGAGAGCTGAGATAGATTAATTTTTTATTATTTTTTTAAGTTTTTCTCTATGGGGAGATCTATTAATTAATTAAAGGATTTTACAAAATCAAAAACATTTTTAAGGCTTATTTGATTCTTCCTTTATTGGAGGGAAGAGAATATTTAAGTTTTATTTGAAATTAAGGGAGAATCAATTATTTTCTTTAAGTGATTTAGGTAGTTAGATTGGCTTCTTGATATGGGATATCACTAATACTAATAAAAACTTCATTAGTATTTCTGTTTTAAAAGCAGAGAAACTCATTGTGTTTTAATTTTCACTTGATTATCTTTATGTTTGAGAAATTTTCTTAAAAATTCATTTTAAAATAGTAGAGCTCTATCTTATGCATATCTTATTGAATGAGTTAATCAACCTATCAAGCTTACTCAATCAGTAGCAGGGGGAAAAGTCAAAATAAAGCAAAAAAATATGATCATTTTTCCTTTTGTTATTCTACATATTTTCAGAATAATACCATTCAACAAAAACTCAAAGCCAACACATAGAAAATGCAAATCAATGGAATTTTAAATTGTATTTTAAATTATGTAAGCATCATCCTATGCGCACACCTTTTCCAGTGAAAAACTATCCTCCTTGGTTGTTTCCTGTAAGATTCGATGACGATATCACATTGTTATTGCCTATTTCAAAAGCATATTCAATGAGGTTTTTACTAAAAATATCATGCAAATAATACGTTCTTTAGATAGTCATTTTCTTACTATTATTGCTATTGACTCTGTTTGACGATGGTAAATATGCTTCTGTGTCACCTCCACCAGCTCCACCGTAATTCACATTCGCGCCATAGCTATTGGCTGGTCTTGCTTGGGGTTATTAAAATGCTGCACCTCCTACAGCTTATCCTCCATTTCCAGATGGGCCTCCTCCGAAAATACCAGCTTAGCCATTCATTTCAAATTGTAGTGCTTTGAACTCTCTGTACGCTTGGAAGACAAAATACGCTGCGACAATATAGAATATCAAGAATATGATACTCAGCACAACTACCACATGTTCCAGGCCTGTTTTTCCAAAGATTGGAATTCCATTTTATATTGGCGTAAGGAGATTAACTGTATAGGTAATTGCACCTATTATGCAGATGTAGACAATGTAGAGTAAGCATATGCAATATGAAAGCTACGACCAACCCATCCAGAGGATCATTACACTCATGAGTTCGTAGAATCCTCCCATGATATCCTTGAAGACAAACATTTTCAAGAGACTGATTACGATCTCTATTGCTGCCAGGATTTGCATTTATTACACGCATTGCCGACCTTTGGCAGTAGTTGGCTCTAGTGTATCGAAAGGCATGCACATTATGAGCTTCGAAAATTGGAGTGACTATGAGAGATTGCTGGAAAGATGCTGAATAGTTGTAGCAGTGAAAGTACTTTGAGATTTTTTCTAATTATTCAGATTGAAGGAAATAAAGAAACAGCTGAATAATACAGAAGAATAGGAAGGAAAAGCAAAGGCTTATGATAATAATAAATTAATTTCATATGTTGTTTCTTATCTTTTTTTTTCGTAATGATCAACCCAGCGAAAATTCCAAAAACGACTATCAGAAAACCTATCTAAAGAATTAATTGATTTAAAAATGAACCTGCTATCTTCAAACTACAAATCATTTTTAATTTGCCAGAACAAAATATTATAAATTATTTAATTAAATATTGCAGATTGTTTCTGTTTAGTTTTTAGTAGTTTTCGATTATTAACTCTTGCCTATTTTAAATCTCGAATAATATGAACTTTCTATCTTAATTTAAGGATCTTCCAATCTGATAATTGTTTTCTGAAAATTTTACATTTTCAAATTGTCTATGAAGCTGATAAAGTTGAAGTAACAAGAATGTTAAATCTAGAAAATGGGAAGAAATTCAGGTGGCTTAGCTATGTTTTCTTTACACTTTTCTAGTCAAAGATATTTCCAAATTGATGTTGTAATGCTTCTTGATTAACCTGCATAAGACAGCCATTTCATAAACCACCTAGATATTGCATAGTCTGTGTGAGTTTCTCAGTCGAGAGTTTCTTTTGTTATTGTTTTTAGATTTCTTTCATCTTGACTTGCTAGTAATTGACTCAGTATTTGAAAAGAATTAATGCAATGATTCATTCAAGTTCTCAATATCAGAGGTTAATAAGAATTAGAATCACAGTAATAGTAGTGCTTTTTTTACGCAGTGGGAATTCAATAATAAAATACTAAAAGCGAACATATCAAAGGGACTTTTAAAATACGGATTCAACTTTTCAAATACTTATTAAATTTTAATGAAAAAGTAAATGCTTGAATGAGTAAGTAATCTTATGGGAAAAAGTTATTCGATTTAAATGAAAAGACAAAAAAAGTGCTGATGATTGTTGAAGATAGTTACAAAACATAATAACTAAGAGATGATAATAGTTTCATATGTGTCTTCAGTTGAAAATGCCTAATACTTTCTTAAAATTAGTCAGTTAGTTTTGTCTATCCTCTTCAGTGAATGCCTACCATTTCTCGTAAGTATCTGTATACTCCTTCATCTACACCTACTCCTCCTACACCTACCACCACAACACCTTCACATACAACACCTACTAATACCGCACCGACTAAGACAACTACCGCACTTTATTCACATCTATTCCCTATTTGAATAAGGATACATATTGATTGTAAACAGCTAGTGAGGATGTGGATTTTTGTTGTTGTTGTTGTTGTCGATATTGTTATTGTAGCTATTATTGCTTCTGTTGCTACTGCTATTAATATTAATTTTAAAAAAAAGAGAGAGTAAAATTACTGTATCTCCTCCCTTTGGAATTAAGCTGGTTTTTTAAATCCTTTATTGTATTATCATAATTGCTTGCATCCATTTTTAATCTAGGTCGCTCATTCATTAATTAATAAATGATAAAACATTTCTTTTAATAAATTTCTAACCCTAATTTTTCCTACTGAAGCATCAAAGAAATTTAGTTTAGTTTTTACATTATTTTGAGAAGTTACATTAATAGAACTGAGTAACTGCTAGAGTTGATCCACTTCTTGTTATTTCCTCTGGAGCTCATTTCTCAATTCTCCAATCTAAAAATTAGGAAATAATACACAAGTATTATCTCATACAATTTGAAATAGCATCTGGAAACCAAAATTGTTATAAATATGAAGATCTATTTTCACAATTCTTCTAGCAAATAGAACATAAATTAAATTAATATATTTTGTCCGAGGTTGAATGACGGACACATTATCCTGCTAATTAGATTACTCAATGAAAAAAAAAAGTTTTAATATCTATCTCAAAAATATTATCCCTCAAACATTTAAGATATTCAAGCCTGGATGATAATAATTTTAGAATATTTACAGCATTTTGTTTATTAGGACGTTTATACCAGAAATTGAAGCAGTTCTTCTCCTCCTTCTCTTCCTCCTCTTCCACCTCCTAGAAAAGCTAAAACAAATCAGCTACTTCACAAGTTACAAATAAAAATCTGAACATTTAAAAAGTATCTCTTTTACTTCGCCTTCAGGACTGGAAGGAGATTTATTAAAAAAGTTTATCTCTTTGAGAAGTGATGCAATAAGGTCTCTAGTTTTGTTTGGTAGTTCAGTTGAAAATTTATTTTTCATCTCTTGGAATTTTTCTTTGATCTTTTTGATTTAATGGGTGTTATTCTCCGAATTCTTAATATGGTTATTTATAAAGCTGACTAATTTTTCTTCATTATTATCTTATTAAAGAATCCGCTTTAAATCATCAATCTGGACGATTTGCTTCCAGCAGGCAATATAACGTTCCTTGATAGTCTCAAACATGATTATTGCCTGCTTCGACCTTTGTTTATTTTTTTCAATCTAGAAAAAAGCTTCAATTTATTTTTTATAAGAATCCAAGATTTCCGTATTTGATTAAATCGATTAACGGAACTGGAGCTGAGGCTCGTTGAGGACAGGATAAGTCAATAATTTTACTGTCCCATGATGCTTACAAGACTTCCTTATCTGCAGGTAATTATTGGAAGGAATTATATCTTCCTAAACACAGGTTATGCAAATTTTTGCGTTTTTGACATTTGGTTTCAGATGCAGAAGATCTGCATTGTTCTGTGGGTGTCTTACACATTTTGAAGAAATAGCCTTTTCGAACGCATTTTTTTGTAGCAAAGAGTTACTTGGATTTATAAGTTCCATACTTGCACCTAAAGTTTTTTCTAGATTTTGAGTTTTCTCAAAGTTTTATCAATTTATTAATTCTCTTTGTTAGACTCTGCTCACACTTCCTCACTTAAAGATCAATTATCATTAATAACAATACAAGTTGCAACTATCGATCCAACACCACACAAAATAATGTTACTCAAAAAAAGACACACAAAACAAGTTTTTTAAATATTTGAGATATGCATTTGTTATTAAGTAAATCAAATAACTGCTTATCCACTATTAAGATCAATCTTTCAAATATTTTAATTGTTAATAAATATAAACACAGATCAAATCTCATCATGATCTTCTTCTTGATCCATATCCTTCTCTTCTTAACTTTATTATCCTCTCTTAGTTGCAATCTCGTTGCCTTTTTCATAGCAATCCTTGTCATTTGATTCATTCTTAGCCTTATCAACATATGTTTTCTTATTCTCTATCTTAAACTCTTTCAACGAAATAACTTATTTTTACAAAGCTCTACTAGCCAATCCTTACTTCTTAATACCTTCTTTTTCTGCTATTGCTTCATCTGATAAATTCTATTGATTCTTCTTAATTTTCTCTAAGAAATTAAATTTCTTGTAACTCTTTTCAATCTTACTCACAATCATATCCCTTTGTTTCTCTTCTTCAATCTATGAATTCACAGCTTTCTCAATCATATCTTTCCCTTTGATCAGCCATGTTTTAGCTAGGAAATCAATTGCAAGTACCTTAGTAGCAATAGAAGTATCAGTAATTAACATTCTCACAGCCTACACAGCAAATGATAAATTCGACTCTCCATCAAGTTTTTCCATTACAGAACTGAGAAACGTAAATCCCGTGTTTTCATAGACTCGTTATGTGATTGAACTCAACAAATAAGGGAATATTATATCTCCATCGATCTTATTAAACAGAATATTTAGATTCTATATTGCTTCCTTCTGTCTGAGTGCCTCATAGCTTCTGAAAATATATTAAAATACTAAGAATCTATCACTTGAACTCATCTTACAACTTAGCATCCCACAGAGTCTCACAGCATTGTTTGCAATATTCTCGCCACCCGTTTCAATTAAGCTTGTTAATATCTTCACTGTATCTGCATGCTCTCCTTTTTCTTAGAATTTACTTTCTTCTTCGAGACATCCTGACAATTCCAACACTAATTATTCCTAATTAATAATGTTTCCATGACATATCCGCAATTTTATCTCTTCGATTCTTTTACTCAATGCATTACTCGTCCCTTCCTATTCCTCTCTAACAATACCTTACTCTCCTGATGCGTTTTCTCGCCAAACACTAGCAGTTTGCTCTTAGAATCTACTTAATTATGTTGGAGGTAATTTATCAGCAAACACAAATATATCCATTCCCATAGGTACCGCTGCAATGATTAACGTTGAAAATGCTAATTTTCTCACACTTTCACAAGCAGTTATCACTAGCCCTACTATTTTCTCTAAGATCTACTTAGCCATTGGTAAATTCAACACATTTCTATCAATATCCTTAGTAAATAACGTAAGACTCAATAATCGCAGTAAGGCTAGTAATATCCCCTCAGACTTACTCAGCAACTCTTAACTGATTGATTCTAAGACAGCTTCTCTCCATCTAACATCATTCAAGAAACTAACAGTCAATTCATATGATTTTCCAGTTAAATATCTCTATGAAACAGCTAGATTTCTGATGATCTATGTAAATATCTATTTCATCTACCCACTCAATACATTCCACAAATGTTACTTCTTCTCAGCTGATCCATCCATGAGTTTAATGTACTCTTCTAAGATCTCCATGAGCTACTACTAAGCTAATGGGTTAGCAAACTGCAAGTATTTAGCGAATTCCCAATATTGCATAAGTTAACAAAATTCTATCTCTGAATTACTTGAATTATTCGAATTATTCTTGAATTTATCGTGGATTTAAGATATCAATGTAATCTTGTCTTTCGCAGTTGTCTCCTGAAGCTATTCAACGAAGAGCAAGGTATTATTATGGAAGATATTATGTTGTTGATGTCTGTGTGCTTGAGTATCTAGATTTTTTTACCCCATCTTCTCGTTTTCGTTCTTGTTTTTAATCATCTCCGCAGCTACTTTGTAAGACAATGGGTAGGATCTATTACTATTAGTATTATTATTCCCTTGCTTTTCCTCATAAAGCTGCTTGAGTTGTTATTATTCTTGATGACATTTAAGCCAATATGCTTTTTTCTATTCAAACGTATCAATTTCTCCATCAGCAATGCCATTTTCGTTGAGTCTCTTAGCAATCTGCACTCGCTGGGTTTTCTTCAGTAAAGAAAGATTTGGACGAATGAAATCAACGCCTAAATCAACAGCCATTTTGATGATTAAATCAACCGCTGCCTAGCGAACAGAAGCTAAACTAAACTCCGCAGCTACTTCAAAAATCGCATGAGAAAGCTCCTTCAGCATTTGCTTTTTGTTCTCGTCTGTGTTAATCACCAGAAACTGCAGGAATCTTAAGACTTCGAGGAGTTATTTAGGGAATTTAGAATTGAGACTAACTTAAATAGCATTCTATAGCGCTTTCTAGGATGTTTCAGCTAATAAAAACAGCAATTAAGTTGCTACAGGCTTTCTTTCTCTTCGTTGGAGTGTCTAAGTCAGCAATGTAGTGACGATTGTAATTGATTTTAGCTCCTCAATCCAGCCAAATTCGTTGACTGATAATTCAAGTAAATCAAGTGCTACATGCGCGATATTTGGATTGTCATGATCAAGGAGATCTCCATATCGACTGGTTATCTCATTAAACAACCTGAAATCCTTAGATTCAAATGATTTCTTAGTTTTCTCAAGTAAACCAAGTTTTTATGCTGGATTGCAGAAATCCCATTCTTTTGAAAAACTACTTTCTCTGTGATCCATTGGCAAAGAGAGGGAGGGAGAAAGAGGTAGAATAAACCAAGAGATGAGAGATGTATTTGAGATTAAAAATCTTTTCTCCAGAAGTTATTATTTGTTTAATTAATAAACACGCAGAGATAGCAATAATAATAAATATTATTTCTTTCCCAAGATTTTAATACCAAATCAATCCTCCCTCTCTATAGAAAAAACGAGGATCATCAATTCTGATCACTTGATTTACTCTGTAATTTGAAGGAATATCTAAGGAGCCCATAAAAAAATAAGAAATTTCTGAGGAATTCTAAGGAAATGTTATTCGAAATACAAGGAAACATAAAAATATTATGGGATAATTGTATGTTGGTTTATTATACTTCTAGATCTATTCTCTCCTTTGTGTTCACAGTTGATTAACTAATTCGAATCTCCTTTCTGCTTTGAGAGCCTTACTGGAATCTTTAAAGAACGGTATCCAACACACAAGTAGCACTACAACACATCCACACATCTCGATTAGAAACACAACTATTTCCTCTCTAGTATTCAACACAAATTCATTAAAAAGCTCATAGTTTAGCTACAAGAGATGCCTGCAGAATGGTATCTAAAACAAATCAAATATCAACTGTTCCTCGTACATATCATAGAATCTCAACGTCGGATGAGGTTATAAAGACTTTGGCTAATATCGTAATGTCAGTTACTATTTATTATCTTTGTATTTCTCACATAGCAATGAAGCTTTCGAGTTAGATTAAATTATCTCCATCGAGCAGTTCACATCGTATAAATAGTTTATGAAACATTGCTCTAATGGATAAAATTATATGTGGAAGGAATTGCTGTTTCGTATGGCTTTAGCAGTGTTCAAAAATGAGGAAGTCACAGGAATGGGCTTAGGAATAGACGAAGAAGTAGAAGGCTTGTTTGATGATAGTAGTAGCTATCTTAAAAGGAGGAATTTCAATGGATCTTCATTGTTGTTCCCATCTTTGTCCTCTTTAATATTCATTTCATCATTGTTTTGCATTTGATTTTTGACAACAATAGCATCGGCTGTAACTTTCAGATCTAAAACTTATTAGTTCCTTAACCCAATATAATAGTCCTTGATTATCTTCAAGAACTCAAAGGAGTTGACTGTCTTATCAAAGTAAGTACTCATTGTAATGGCAAACATAACAATGAAACAGACTATATTAGCCATCCCAATGTAATGCAGGCATAAATGAATATTATGCGTTGATTTATTCATTCTAGTTTCTTTTGGACGAGATTTCTTATTTCGTTTCTAATAGACACTGTAGGTTGCAGGGATGAAGAAGCAATTGAATACTATTAGGAGTATACTGCTCAACCCTAAGGAAAACTTGATCAGAGTTTATGAAGAACTAGAGGTTTATCCATTTATGACTTCTAAGAGCAGCTTTTCATCTGCTTTTCTAGCCTGCTTAACAAGCTAGAGTGATAGTTCCACTGTGTTATTTGAAAAAGGGAGATTATTCTGATAATCTTGAGATTATTACTCATCCTATCCTTCTGGAGTTGTGAAATTGTATATCGATCTCTTGAACAGCAGTGTTGATTTCTCCATATCGAATGCACTAAAAAGCTCTTAGAATCTCTCAGATTTTAATAATTCCTCACCTTTTTGATTGTCTAAGCTGCTATATATCTTTCAATTAGCAATTTGTTCAAAGAAATATATTTAGAAGATATATTTCATTTGCGTTTTAATTGCACTTTCTGCAGAATCATAATTTGAAGGTTTACATGTTGTAGGTAGTATTTAGTGATGTTCTGCAGGGATGTATCTGTTTTGTCTAAATCCTTTTGAATCATTGGGATCTTGTCTGGTCTAAAAATCAAATAAACAATGAGCTTTCATATTAGCAACAGCTAAAATATCTAAAAATCATTTAAAAAAAGGAGTTCATAGGATATTTATCTACTAATATGTACTGATTGAAGATAGCAGCAGCATTTAAAAAATATTGAATATCCGCAATATCCCTCACGAAACTATCGAAATCCATGTATTCGTTGAATGGCTGGAGTGTTTCATCGCGCTGTAAATCAAGCAGATAACCTCCCAATAGCGCGAATACTAAAGACAAGCTACCTGTTATGAAAGTGCCAAATTTGCCCATTTCTAGGTGTTTTGTTTTTGTTTGAAATGGAGATCTAATTAAAAGAACTATTGATATGTTGTGTAATTTGCAGATTTTAACTGTATTATTAAAGATATTTAAAGATAAATGAATCAGAAATGACTATTCTCTCTCTCACTTGCAAAGGGGGGGGGGGGGGGGGGGGGATTAAA
>Ga0302271_10001503_pt1 | contig 22244 bp, 8 predicted proteins | sample III_Bog_N1_1_FD_198767 | JGI IMG/M metagenome (GOLD analysis project Ga0302271, IMG submission 198767) | Peat permafrost microbial communities from Stordalen Mire near Abisko, Sweden - III_Bog_N1_1 | ecosystem: Environmental > Terrestrial > Soil > Wetlands > Peat | place: Sweden: Abisko... | reverse complement strand
AACTCAACTAAAAAGTTAGTTTAGAAGGAATCAAGAGAGCTGATAGGAGAGAAAATGTAGAAAAAATACAAAGAATGTAGGAATATTAAAGAAATCAGCTGCTCAAGTAAATTGAGGAAAAAATGGGAAGAGCTGATTAAATACTCTTGGAAAAAGCAGCCCTTCTGGAACAACGCAGCGTTATGAGAAAGGAAATCGATGAGTAGAAACGAGGCATTGCTGAAAAGATGGAGAAAGTCAGATTAGGAAAAGTACTATTATTATTAATATGAATTTTATCGATTGTTATTAATTAATCTTTCTTTTCAGATGGATCCTCATGCAATAATTTCCCAATTCAGAGGAGAGTCTTAGTATGCTCCTAATGAGTCCAATAACAAGAGATCTATAATGAGCAACGGGCAAGGAAATTCAACTTATAAAGGTATTTCGAGAAATAATTGAATATTGTAATTTATTTAACTAACAATTTGTAGGAAACGCTCCAAATAGGTCAGCTTCAGAAGAAAGGTCATCTGGAAAACCAAATAGATTGCAAAATAAATAGCAAATTGGAAACAAAGGAAATTTTGCAGGCCAATCTCAACAATAAAGTGGATCAAATCAAGAGAAAGAAGCTCTTAAAATAATAGAAGAGCTTAAAGTCAAGCAAAACTAAGAAATGTTGAATGTCCTAGAGCACGAATAAAATGAAGAAACAGAGAGAGAGTAGATGATGGAAAATGTCGATGACCCAAATGAGAAAAAGAGACTTGACAAGTTATTCGGTATGGAAAGAGCAAAAGCTCAAGCGAGGATCCAAAAGCTGTCAGAGTATTTATTACAATCAAAAAAATTAATAAAATAATTAAATGTGGATTTTTTATTAATTTTTAACTTTCACAAAAGGGTTTAAATTGAAAATGGATTGTAAATATTAATTGATTGATTATTATTGCTTATTTATGAACAGTTAGCATGATGGCGAACTCAAAAAAATAATGCAGAAATATGGAATCCAAGGAACGCTTAATTGAATAAAATCTAATGAAATAACTACTTAGCTATTTAATTGAATACTTGTTTGTCTTTGGTTTTTATTCAAGCTAAATTAAAGAAAATACAAATTCTCAAAATAGCATGATAGATCAATTAAGCCTTAAATTAATAAAAGACTTTTCTCGAACATCAGTTGTATTAATGAATGAACGAAGATGGGGAAAAGTGATAATTCGAAATTAAAAAAAACAATTTAAAATTCAAATTAAAAAAGGAAAACTCCTTTTATCTAGCTATCCTGCTTTTATTATGTTCAATGGATTTAAAATAGATGCACCGTTTCATTGGGCAACGCGGAAATCTGCAAATTGAAGGAGGCTCTTTTAAAGCCGAGAAATGCCAAAATTCTCTCCTAAGAATCGACTAAGTTTTTAATGGAATCCTGAGCCTTCATCAACTAAGTATATGACCCTGCCTATCTTTTCAACTGTTGAATAGTGATAGTTGAATAGTATTCATTCCTTGTTATGACAATGGACACAATACGCCTATCATTCCCATGCGAAAAGAGAAAACATTGAAACTGCCCACTATTAGAAGAAATATCCATTTAAAAATTGTTCAAAATCAATCTAAATCAATCTAAATTCAGAAAAATTCATTAATGAACTTAAAAATAAAAATTAAAAAATTAAGAGAGGGAAATAAAATATTGAAATAAAAAAGATAAAAATAATTATTAAAGACAAAAAGAATTAAATTAAAAAAGAATCAAAAATAAATTTCAAAAAAAAAATAAAAATATCAAAATACATTAATCAAAAACCAAATTACATTAAAATAAAAAAACTCCTTTGAGAGATTAAGTAAGTTTTGTTTGATTGGATTTAAAATCAAGGGTTTGATTTTAAATTCAATTTTTAAAAATTGATAAATAAAGATGTTTTTTTATTTCAATCACAATTGTAACATTAATCAGTGAAAATAAGAAAAAATCTAATTTATTTTAGTAATTTAGCATATTTTTAAATAATAAATGAGTTTGAATTGAAAATGATGTTAACAGCATAAATTGTGAGTGGAATGGAATATTCATTTTTACTAAATGTAACCAAAAAAACCTAAAATTAATAATGTAATATCCTAATCAAATCTTTTTACTTGCAATCAATCAATAGTACACTTTCCCATTCTAATGAATCCTAATGCAGGTTAAATGGTTGAAGAAATTGAAATAAATAATAAATCCTAAAAAAACAAATGACTAGAAAATAAACCCTTTTGTGCTTTGCTCTCATTGCTCTGTGTTTCTAATCAGCTAGAGCTGTTATTGGAGTGGATATCTCCTAATTAGCAGACTATTCTTCTTGTTTAAAATCAAGTGGAATGCATTGTATTATTGTGAGAGCCTATTTGATCTATGATGCTATCGATCCAACTGCTGTCACCAATCTTACTCGTGCAAAAAGTACTGGCTCATCACTGATATCTATAATTTCCCGTGCCTTGGAGTATCAGCAGCTAATTCGGCTGGCACTATTATTAGTGGTATTAGTAAGAGTCTCTATGGAATTGTTTGGATCGATGTTGAAACAAATCCTTCAAGTAGTTGTGCTTGGAGAAAATTATTAATTTTTAAAAAAATCTTGTTATTCTAAGAACATTACTTCCATCGAAATATCACCCTCTTAGTGATTTTCTTTATTTATTAAATATCTTTATTATTAGGTCTTCTTTCACTTTTGGTGGCTGGAGCAAACCATCTATTAAACAGTACAAGGGAACTGTTACAGTATGCTCAACTGGATTTGATGAAAACTACTACTGATATCTAATGAAATTACGATTTTCAGTTAAACAAATGATAAACAACTAAACTTTTATTAAAAATAGAAAAATTTTTGTTTAAAAGTTATTGATTGCACAAAGATACTTACTTTTTTGTGGAAAACTAACATTTACCTGATAAAGCACAGTAAAGTTACAATAATTATTTTTTATCTCTGACCTCCCTCCTCCTTTTATTCACATTGATTTCTCAACAAATAGTTTCCAATATTTGTTTGTCCATTTCATTTCTTTTCTATTTCCCTTTTATTTATTTCTTGCAAATCAAATCTTTATTAAATTGAAACATTTTGTGCTCCAAATTTAGCTTACACCTATTGATTAGTTAGACAAAAGAAGACTCATAATAAAAAACATACAACAAATCATATTATTTTTAGAACCGATAATAGTAAAAAAGGGATGAAATGAGAGCTATTGCTTGAAAGAAACAAATCAGTATTTAGTTCTAAATAGGAGAATTATAATTTCATGGTTATTTTACTTTTGAGTTAAAATGCAAATTTATAGTTTTGAATACACATTTAAACTACCCTTGTGTTTGAAGATCAGATAAATCAAAACCTCAATGTATTTCTTTACTCTTTTATTTATAAACCTCCACAAGATTTGTGAAAGAAAACACAATTTAACTCAAATAATTAGAATCATTCTAAATGTTTTTCTAAAAATATTATCCAAAAGAAAAAAGTGATGCTTGTTTGGTTTGAAAATATTGTTTAAAGAATGATTTAGTTGAGTTTGGTTTTTAAAGATTTAGTAATATGTCTTTTATCAATGAGAATTAGTCTATTTTTAAGTTAATTATTACTTGACAATCAAAATGCATCAGGGAATAAAAAAAGATTGGCTATGTAATTGTAATATCAATAACTTTCAATAATGATCCTTTTAGCTTTTTTAATTCAAAGGTCTCTTTTTCTCTGGTCTAAAAACCCTCAAGGCACTTACTTAAATTCTTAAAAAGATCTCAGAAATTTTCATAATAAATATAATAATAAGCAAAATAATAAATCCTAAAAAACAAATGACTGGAAAATAAACCCTTTTGTGCCTTGCTCTCATTGCTCTGTGCTTCTAGTCAGCTAGAGCTGTTATAGGAGTGGATATCTCCTAATTAGCAAACTAGTTTTCTTGTTTAAAATCAAGTGGCATGTCTTTTGTTATTGTGAGAGCCTACTTGAGCTATGGTGCTATCGACCCAAATGCTGTTACCAATCTTACTCGTGCAAAAAGTGCTGGTCTCATCACTGATATCTATCATTTCCCATGCCTTAAAGTAGCAGCTGCTACTCAGGCTGAAGCTGTTATTAGTGGCATTAGTAAGAGTCTCTATGGAACTGTTTGGATCGATGTTGAAAGCAATCCTTCAAGTGGTTGTGGTTGGAGCTCAAATATTAATACTAATTGCAATTTCCTTGGAGATCTTGTTGACTTTTATAAGGGAAAGGGTATTCTTGTTGGTATCTACGGAAGCAAGTCCCAATGGTAATCTATTTTCGGTGCTGCAGGAAACTGTGCTCACTTCACATCTCTCCCAGTGTGGTATGCTCACTACGATGGTGTTGCCAGCTTTAGTGATTGGTAATTTTCTTCATTTATCTTTTTAAATCATACCTCACACACTAAACCCATTAATTTATTTTTAATATCTCCTAACATATTATCTCATGCTGACTAATTTATTTTTTAAAAGGTCTTCCTACTCTTTCGGTGGCTGGAGCAAGCCCTCTATCAAGCAATACAAGGGTGACGTTACACTTTGCTAAACTGGAGTTGATGAAAACTACTACTGATCTCTCTAATAAGATTATCAGTTCAACTGACCTAACAAATAAACCTTTATAAACATTTATTAGTTAATTCCTCACATAAAAAACTTTTAAAACTCTACAAAATGATACCTTTCTTACAAAACCTTAACTTTAGGTTACTTTGTAATTTGGAGAGTACATTCTCCTTTGCAATTATTTTGTGGTATTAATCAATCCAATATCCTCCTCACATTTTGATTTGATAAGGATTCCTTTTGAATTATTCCCTTCTTGTCTTACAGTTTTAATGCAATTGGTTGAAATAAACCCAAAGTAAGCTAAAATAGCTTGTTCTACTGTTTGTTTTAATAATAAAAGTAAAAAGGGATTCAATGCCCCAACAACCATAAATCCTCGAAAAGAAACAAATCTGTGTTAATTAAAAATAGGAGATTTAGATTTTCTGGTTGTTTTGGATACGATAAAAGAGTCACATCCAAGTTCATCTTACACAATTAATGGTATTTAATCGTGTTAGGAACATTAGGCAGGTGAATAACATTTATTTTCTTTTATTAATTCTTTTCCCCTTAAATCTCCACTAGTTTGTGTCCCAATGAAATACAATCTCAAACTAAAAACCTAAACAAGTTTAAACACACTTTCTTAGTTTGTTGCTCCATTGAAAAAGATAAACCTAATCTCTATGGAAACTATTCTTTTACAAATGGTTTGGGTTTGATTACTTGCTTGCATAACAATATTAGCTCTCCTGCCTTTTTAATGACAATTATATTTTTATTGAGGTTAATTGTGTCCTTGAAGACAATTATCAATAATTGGGGAATAAAAAGAAGACTCGTTTAGAGATTGTAAAATAATAACTTTCAATAATAAAAGATTCAGATTACTTCATGAATAAAACTCTCGCTTGCGTTCTTCTAATTTCCCTTCTTGGGATTAGTACAGTCTCTGCTGTCATTGGTGTCGATGTGTCTGATTATATTGACACTGACACCTTCTCTTGTTTAATTGATAACTACGGCATTCAATTCTCCATTGCTAGAGGTTACATGAGTTATGGTGCCGTTGATTCCAACGCTGTTTATACCAATGAAAATGGTTAATCTCTTGGTCTTATCACTGATATCTATCTCTTCCCTTGCACCAGCTAGGACCCATCTGACATTGCTAGCGATGTTGTCAGTAATATGGTTGACGGCAATGGTAACGATGTCTACGGAACAATTTGGATCGATGTTGAGTACAATCCTTCTGATGGCTGTGGATGGGATGATGATATTAATGTCAACTGCAACTTCCTTTCTGAGTTAGTCAACGCACTTGGAAACTATGGCAAGCTAGTAGGAATTTACTCCAGTTAATCTCAATGGGAGGCTATCTTCGGTGATGCCGACAATTGCCCATACTTCACTAACTTACCTGTGTGGTATGCTCACTACGACGATGATGCCAGTTTCTCCGATTGGTAAACTTATTATTTTATTATGAAAAACTAGATTTATAATATCATATTGTATTATAGGTACAATGGCTACAACTTTGGTGGATGGAGTGATCCTTCCATGAAGCAGTATGACGGAGATGAGTCAGCTTGTGGTGCAGGTGTTGACTTCAATTGCTATTGAACGAAATTAGATATTCTTTTATAAAAAATCAAAATACCCTTTATTAGTTTTGTTACAGAAATATTAAAAATTAAAAAAGTAAACATAAATGTTAATCATTCTTTCATGCTTCTTTCATTTAGATTTTTCTCCCTCTCTCTCTCTATCACTTTCAGAATCAACTTAAAAGTTTTATTAATAATTATTAATAGAATAGTTGATATACCTAACATTTACAAAAATTTAGATTCAGATTTGAACATGAAATCTACTAGTCTTTACAATCACAGCCTCGTTTAATTAAGAGTTACTAACTATTCCACAACTAATTAGATTATTTGCAATATGAATTGATTATAATAATGAATCAAGATAGTTCTCATTTAAGAGTGAGATATATGGTTTATGCAGAAACGATTGACTCAATGTTTTAGAGAATTTAAGCCAAGCTTTGTTTGATAGGCTGGTCTTAGTATTATTGTCTCGGGTTTGTTTTACCCCCTTCTGGCTAACTTAAAATGGATTGCTTTAAGAATAACTAATGGATATTCTTTTATTGAATTGTTTGCTTTATGGGGATATTGGACATCAATAATACTCTGGAGTTTGCCTGCTTTATTTTATCACTTTTTAAGGCAGGATTCCATTTGTATTATGACAGTGAAGTGTTAGCCCTTAAGTTCAATTGGAAAAGTCTAGTATTTTTGATGATGATTTTAAACAAAATTAAGAATAATAGCCTCAATAGAAAAATCTTTAAGTAAATTTGCTTCTTATTCATATAATAATGATAAATAAAACGAATTTAAAAAATATATATAACTCATTCTTTTGTTTGCGTTTTTACTGTGAAATAAATATATCTTAAATGTGAAATTCAATTGTAATTCCAGGATTGCTTATTAGAACCTATCTAGGATCTACTATTCTTTTATGTTGAAGGAGCAAATATCTAGTCAGAAGCATTAAAGCTGTTGCTATTTAATAATTTGTTCCCTTCTTGTGCTTGCTTAGTTACAGCAAGTTCATAAAGTCTGTTAGTTGCTTATATTGCAACCGAGGATCTCGGAGATTAATGAAAGCTCTAACTACCATTTACATTGCAAACAGATTAAGAAACAAAGAGACTTCGCTATGGAGAAACTAGGGTGGATTAATTGGGGCTAAGTGATAACTCTCTTCCTGTGACTTGAGAGTTATGGACAGTCTAGAACCTTTTGGCGATTACTTATTTTTAGTGGTGGATCACACGCTCATAGCCAGGCAAGTATTAGGCTGGTGGATTGTGAAGACTTTACTTATTTAATCTTCTTTCTCCATTTCCTTTGGATGACACTTTTTAATAGTCATCGATTGGGGCTACTTGCATTGTTTAGTATTTTTTCCTGTGGAGATGGCCTGGTTGAAGGTGATCTGGAAGAAAAGCATATTGCTAGCTTTAATTCAAAGCGAGTGACTCTGGAGTTGGTTGGTAGTTTTCTTGCATTTGAACTAAAAGAGAATTGTAGTCAATATCTTGTTCATACTCTAGTGAGCCTTAAGCAGGGAGGCTTTCTCGTAAGTAATGCCTATCGTAAGGCTTGAAAGATGTCTGTGAATTGGCCTGGCTATTGTTGAGATTGGGGTTGCATTAATTGATATATCTTTCAAATCGCGAGTTTGTTTCTTGCTGGCTATGATTTTATTGTTCAATTGAATCCAAATTATGAGCAAGGCTATTCCCTAAGACTCCTTTCTTAATGCTATTCTACTTAGAGTGACGGTTCTATTCAATTTAATCTACCATCAGCAGTTCATCTGAACTTAGATTCTTTGCGAATTTGGAGTACATGTCAGGCTCAAACTCCTTTGCATCTGCGTATGTCGGTACTAACAAATAAAAATATCAATGTATTAATCATTCAAAAGGGAATTAGTTACCATGGTATGGCTTATATGCATTCTCTTCTTCTGCGTTTCTTCCACTTTACGATTCAAATGTTGGATGTAGCTCATTGCTTAGCTACTTATTTCCTTCTTACTAAAAGTTGTTTCTTAAGATTTATGGAACTGGATTTAATGGCTATTAGAATTAGCCACTTGAGGTCTATGATTGGAAAGGCAGATTTTCAATTGCATTAGACTATTCTTGATTGATTAACTGTGAGGTAGTCTGCAATTTCACTGAATTTTGTTAGCTCTTTCTAGTATTTTATTGCAACAAAGCTAAACGTTAGGGACTATCTGAGGTTGCTCTATAGGCTGGTTTCTAGGATGTTTTTCTTTATTTTCTTTCAGGTGTCTACAAAATAGGATTTGATGACTCTCCTGCAAAATTTGAGGATATAATCTCTTAATCTAGTTATTTAGAATGAGATTCTTCTTATCCATATGGACTATCAGCTTTATGATCAGGGGAAGAGGCACTAAAGAAGCAAATTAACTTGAAACCTGCTAACTTGTTTTTGGTTTGAATGCGCTTCACTATTTTAGAGAAGTTATTGATCTTGTGAATCAACACAATTTGCTCGTTGCTCATTTCCTAAATACTCATGTCTTCTTTAAAGCCAAAAGAAGAGCGAGAAGATGCTAATGGCTAAATGTTATTACCTCGACTGCTAGTGCTTAGAGAATTAATCAGATTATTTTTGCGAAGTTTTACAATAAATTCAACAAGGAATTCTCTGTTCTTTTTGAAAATGAGCCCTTCCACTACCCTTTAAAGATGATTGCACTTGAATCTGATTTATATTGGTTGTGCTTATTTCTCCTTGGCTTGTAAATTGCTTTGAATTGTCTAGGAGTTAACCCAATTTTTAATTACTTAGAAAGTCTAAAACTTTCTTTTGAGTAAGAATTTATCTGCTTTCAGAGCAAGTACAATGCTTATTTTACTATTTATCCCCATTTTTTTAAAACTAGCTAAATCCATTAACTCAGTTTAAGAAGCATTTTACCTTAAAGATCCACTTTACTAATAGAATTGATCTGTTTAATCATTTTCTTTCAACGCAATATTATTCTGCTGTTTGACTTCTTTTTCGAAAAGAGCAATGATTTCTTTATCAACTGTCAGGTTCTTTTTAAACTCTCCGAAGCCTTTCGGTTTGGTTTATTGTCTTATTGGCTCATTTTAAGATTCCATCATTGTCTATTAGACCACTAGCTTGCGCAAATTATTGAGAGAGTTTGAATTAGTAGTATTGGGATCAATCTTAGGATCTGACACAATTTTATTTGTGACTGCTTATGAGTAAACTGGAGATAATCCGCTAGTAGAGTCCTAGCAGTATTGTGAATTTGAGCTATTACTTTGATTTCCATTTTGAATTATTTGAGAAGAAGAATTTGATAATTTCTAATTGAATCCCCTTGCAAATTAGTCACTCATGGGCATGCTTCCTTTTGAGACTTCCTATTATATTTGAGATACCTATTGCAAAGGGAATAAATAATAAATTTAAAAACATATTTTTACATTTGAGACTAGTTGATTTTTTATTTCTGCAGTTGAGGAGAATCTTTCATTTAAACCTTTGTTTTCAGAGTTAGTTTAAGGTATAATTCCTGTTTAAATCATACTATTTGCTAAGATTACACTCTTCTCCTTTTTCTTCTGTTAATCCTTCACTTTGTAATCCATAAAGGAAAGCTTCATAGGCTTTTCATTTTATAAAGATTCATCCTTATTTTCCTATGAAGCCTTATTTAATTAAGAAGGTTGTTACTGTGCCTTCTAAGCTTCATACTAGTAGATGCTGGTTATTGGAGTCTACTGTTATTCTCCCTAAAGTTTCTAGTTACTAAAACTGCTAGGGAAGGAACTTCCATCTGTTTTAAATCAGTCAAACCATTTAAAAGAAGTAAGTAGAAATATAGTATTTTACTTAAATTTTGGTTTCTAATGGGACTTGGCCTTTCAGCAGAATAGACGTCTCCAAAAGTCAGTGTCTGGTTCTCCTGTAAAAAATAATACTAAATACTAAATTTATTTTTAACTCCCATACGTTATTCTTTTGATCAGTCTCTTCAGGACTCTTCGATTGATAGTTTTGGTAGGCATCTAATGCTGACTTGGGCTGCTCATTAATTGAGTTAATGTCTTATCTGTAAACTTAGTTCTACTTCATTTCCAGCCTATCTTAGTTAGTCTAGTTGTTGTTTGGATTGTAATCTGCCCCAATTGAAGCAATCAGACCAGGATTTTAGTTTCCATATTCTTGGTAGACTGATTTTTCAATTTAAGATTTTATGGACAATTCTTTTCGTTAAGGAATTTAGTTTAGACTCTAGTTAGGACTTAATTAAGAGTTTCTATTCTGATTCTGCTCTTAGCTAGTTGATTTTTCAGCTTGCACCTCTAATCTACTGCTATTATTCTTTCTTGCTATTTCTCTATTGAGCACAGCAACTCCTCCAACTCCAAAATCATTGATCTGTCTGTAACTTAATTGCTAAGCTTGTCCTTAAGGAGCAAGATCAAATCCAATATTATTAAAAGCAGCTTCTTACTATTATTAAACATTTATTTTTTGTTATTGGTCTGGTGATAATCTAAAAACAGTCGAATTCGAAGTTAGAGGCAGCAATCCAGCTGAATAGATTGAGCTATTTTGCTTTTCATCAATATCACCCTAATTCGATTATATCTCTCCTTCTTGAAAAAGACTGGAGTTTCTGATGAGATTGCTGATTTAACTGTCTCTTTCCTCTTTCTTTTAAACAATAGATGCCATTGCACTCTCCCTTAAAGCTTGATACTTTTAATCTTAGATTTATAGAGGAAGCTGATAATCTTCATTAAATTTAAAGGATTGACTATAAATGTTCTGTTGCTGTTAGTCTGCTAGAGGTCTAGTCATGCTGGAGCTCAATGCTGGATTGCGTTATCCGGAGGTTGTTGATTATGGAAGAACATATTCTTGCTTTTCATGTACTCTTTTTTCATCAAGTATATCCTTGATATCTTCAAAAGAGCTGTCATTTTGTTAGTGAACTGCTGCTTATCTGTTACTGGAAGCTATGCTCGTTAGGGGAGATTTATCTTTTTCAACCATAAACTTTGAATTTGTCATTAACTGTTCAGGTTAGTATTATTTTCCTGAAGATTGCTACAAAAATGAATCCGAAGTGCCATTGTAGTTTGAATCTTCATTTAATTATTCACCTACTTGATCTCTTTTGTTAGATTTAAGTAATGGTACTCTTTATTCTGCGGGTTAGCCAGTAAATTAGTTTGATTGCTTTAGATTATTTATCTGATCTTTTTGTGTATCTAATTCTTCTATATTCATCTCATTGTCAGATTGCTATGGTTTATCTGTATGTAACTGTCCTTCTTTGCCTTATTTGAGAATGTATTCTCTTTTGTCTAGTTTAGCTGGTAGGTTGTTTTAAAGAGCATAATCTTAATCTTCTTCAAATTGCGTTTTACTTTCATTTCTTGAATGGTTCTGCAAGTACGTTTTGACCACAACAGATTCAGGTTAGCTGTGATTATTTTGATTTGATTATTTTATTGCTTGCCCTTGAGGGTTTCCTTCAAAGAAAGGTAGATTATTCTCGTTTCTTCTCAAGGGAACACGAGTCTCTTGTGTTAAGTCATCTCTATTATTTTCTTGATACGTTTGCATCAGTTTTTATTCTGTAGATGGAAGAATATGAGCTTGTTTTAGTTAATAAGTTCCACTAAGCTTCATGGCCACTTTCTAACTAAATTCATTTTAATTTCCCACATCGCTTGCTTATTATTATCCAGAATCAGAGGAAACAGCAATTTATTAGTTAAATAATCCTTCTTTATTTGAAGGATTTGTTTGAACCTAAATTGGGGAAGCCAATCCGGATTATCTTAAATTGTTTACAATTTAAACTTAAGGTTTCTAAGGTTCAATTATGGATTATTGCTCATTTTTAAGAGGGATAACAGTATTTTTTACTTAAGAATCTGTCGGAGTGTTAATTTGATTGGTTGATTATCTTTAAATAAATACCTTATCCTTAATCTGCGATGTTCTGATATTAGAAGAAGATGGATTGAACTCAGGCACGTGATTATCATCCTATTCCAATTAAGGATAAGCAGTATCTTGCATTTAATAATTGGAGTTTAGGTTACTATTGCCAACTACTTCAATTGGAGAATAAGCATTTACTGAGTTAAAAATCTATTTCTATGAAAGTTATTAATTGTTATTTGGGGTGGAACATTGGTATGCAGTAGGAGCAACATTATCAATTTAGTCTGTTTGCTCATAGCTTTTATTCAAAGAGCTTTGGCTCCTTTTGTAATTTTTTTACTGATCATTTAACTCTTCTGGTAGAATCTTTCGCGAAGAAGAATTATTTGCTTTCTATTGGGAATATGTTGATTTCCTAAGATTACCACTCATGGATCGATTAGCAGAACCAGAAGATTTGTTATTTTACGAGCAATTCATCTAGCTGCTACTGCGGCTTCTATTTGGATCTGCATATTGACTTAGCTTCATGCCTGTAGCTCTCTCATAACCTTTGTGTTTCTCTGCAATATGAGTCTTTTACATTTTGTCATTGAAGTTCTAGCAGATATCACTGTATCGTAAAGAATTACTCCTCGAAATACTCTTAGCGTTGCTTGATCTACTATTATTTAAGCTTTGTTTACTAGAATCTAAGTCATTTCCTTAACTAATTTATCCTGTCCTTGATCTTCTCAATAATTTAGGATTCAGATTCGAAATATTCGCTTGTGGTGGCTTTATAAAACTGCCAGATTCATACGAAGACATTGCCATTTGAGGGGGTCTTTATCTTTCCTGTTGATCATAAGATCCTTACCTTGGATGCCCTGAATATGAGCGTGCTAGTTATTATTTTTATGAAGAGAGATGTTTATTTCCTGGAACTAAAGGGTAGTCCTACTATCCTTAAAGTTATTAGTCTTGCTGATAATTAGATTGCTAACTTTACCTCATGAATTAAGAAGGATGATAAGACCCCTTTAAGTTATCCCTAAATCCTGTAGATGAACTTCTTAACTATTAGTTGTGTTAAGATGAAAAAGGAGGCTGATAATTATCGTTATTTATATTGTTTGGGGAAGAATATTCCTACAACTCGTTTGTATCAATCAACGGATTCAATTAATAAGGAATCTATTCTTAATAATTGACTTGCTAATTTTGTTGTTAAAAAGGTGAAGCACCGCTATTCATCTAAGCTGATTAATTAGGTTTGATCTAGGCATTATTGGAAGAAGCTAAGTTAAAACCTTAAGAATACTTTTAATTATTTTGATTCTCTTCTGGATCAGCCAGATATTATTATTCTATAACTAAGTTATCATCAAAATTGATTTCTCCTACTTCTTTTTAGTTTAGCTTTTCTTCGTCTTTCTTCTATTGGAAATACTACGCTATTTATTCTTCATCCTCATTTTGTTCTCCTCCTCTCCAGTTATTAGTTCCACTATTTCCTCCCCATTCTCTTCCTTTGATTTCTGCTACTAGATTACTTGATCTTCCATTAACAATTCCTTGCTTTTGGTGAAACTTTCCAGATAAAGAAGATCCTTATTTTTCTAATCCTTTTCCTTAACCAATCAATGATGATTTCATGCCTTGATTTTGATAGTTAATATCAGTCTCATTTTATCCCTATTTCAGATAATCTTAAGGATATCCTAATGCTTGGTTTTCTTATCCTATAAGGAGTTAATTTTACAAGTTGTTCTATTAGATTACTTATTATTAATAAATTCCTTAGTCATCTTAATTTGTCCTGCTTTTCCCTCTTTTTAGTTATGGTTATCCTGAAGGATTAACTATTAAATCCCTTCCAATCTCATCTCTTAGTTCTTGGTTTTGACTTGAATTGATCTATTTGCTAGTAATTTGGCTGTTTAAAAGTTGTTATGGTCTTGTTTAAGCTAAATTGTCATTACTTAATCCATCCTAAATTTCAATTTCCTCTCCTTCAGGCTATCCTTGTATTTAGTTATTTTCTTAATAGGAGTATTATTCAGAAGAGTTATTTCTGTTATTCTAATTATTTTGCTATCCTTTGTAGCTGATTTCTTAATTCTTTGAGGAAATATTACTTAATTATGATTGCTTTAAAGATCTACTTCCATCAGCAACTTAAGCTTCTAGCATAGGATTCAAACTTGAATCATTTGAACCTTTTCTTTGTGATCCTTTCTATTTCATAATCTAACTAGATTATCTAATTGAAGAATTCCTTTAATTATTGCCTAGATTATTATGTTCTTCTAACTCATTATCATTTTAATCTTTAGTTCCTCTCAATTGATCTTAGCTTTTAGTAGTCTAATTGTCATTGCTATTTCTTAAATTATCTGGTCTTTAATTTCTGTATTGAGCAGATTGACTGCTAGGATATTACAATAATTCTTATTCGCTATTAGCATCTTGTTAGCATTCTATCTGATCCACATTTTAATTGATTTCATAATTCTCTTAAGAAGGCTTCTTTTTGAAGACTTGGCTTGAGTTCTATCTTCCAGGTCCTTATTTTGGTTTATTGATATCTCCCTGTTGGCTTTTATTTTCCTGGATGTCATCACTAACAAAATAATTATCACTTCCTGCACTATTCTTCTTTTCTAGCTGCACTTCAGATGATCTCGTTGATTATTTGTTTGATTGAATCATCTTGCTACTCCTAAGACCTGTTCCATTGAGTTAGTCCTCTTAAAAATGGTTGTCCTCCTCTTTTCCACCAACTTACTATTGGTTATCTCTCTAAATCTAATCAGAAGCTTATTACATACTCTCTTTTAGTTTCTAAGTTGTTTTTATTTGTTTGCTTGTATTATTATTATTATTATTATTATTATTATTATTATTATTATTATTATTATTATTATTATTATTATTATTATTAATATTATTATTACTGCTATTATTGTTGCTAGCCAGTTAATGGCTGCTACTTTTAAATTCTTTATTAAAGTGTGCCTGCTGCTCTTCTGGGGAAAGAGAAGAAAAATCGATGTGCTCATCTTCTTGATTGAAGTCTGAATGCATGCCTTCCGAGCAACTCAGATCTAAGATACTCCCATCAGACAGAAGGGTATTTTTATCTCTTTCTAGTTTCTTTGATTTGTTCTTCTTGTCTTCCAAATCATCGATTGAAGCACTTTCGACTGCACTGCTACTTTAGTTCCTAGATGACTTATTACTTCTGTGAGCCTCATTATTCTAATTGCGTTCTTTAATCATATTTTTGAGCTTCATATTTTCTGACTTTTACTCTTCGAGCTCGTCTTTCAAGGCATTGATCTAAGATTCATTTTAAATGTCACCGAGAGAAGTTTAATTCCCAACTGATTTTCCTTCTTTATTTTTGCTTTTTGAGAGATCTCCTGAGGTAATAATAGAGTTAATTTAAGTATTATCTCTTGCGGGCTTTTAGATTGGAGAGTAATCTTCAATGTCTTAATTTAACACACTAAGCAATTAATCAACTGGTTATTTGTTACTCGTTCCTTATGGATCAGGACCATTTTGTTAGAGATTATGCCTTTCTAGGCCTGATGGTTGATTGTTGTTGTTGTTGCTGTATTCATTACCTGATCTACGAAGGATATTGTTAGTTGGGTCATCTGCATCAAGGCCAAAGCTGCCTCTCCTGGACTTAAAGAGAGTATTCTGGCTCATAGAATTGTTCATGATGGAAGCATTCAGATCTAAATTGTTTGAAATATTCAGGCGACTGCTTTCTCTCAGAAAGTTAGGAGATTAGCTTGATCTTAGCTTTGTTCCAAAATCAGAAAGTCCTCCTAAGCGACCAATTCCAGAATTGCTTAGATTCATCTGCATTCCTCTCTATTCAGTTGACCTCGAGTTCCTTAAAGGATTACTAAAGTTGTCAACAAGTGAGCCATTATCAGTTGCTCCTTAAAGAAAAGATTTTGGGATGTGTGATGTTGAGCTATTCAAAGCTTTAACTGCAGGCACATAGCGAACGGGTTAGTCATGAGCAGAACTTGTTCTGGATCTACTTGGCTTATCAGAACAAAATGAATTGTTAGCACTTGACTTTCCAAGCAGGTTGGACCTATTCAATTCTTCTCTGCTTTTGTTCAAAGCTCCCCATGTTTTTTCGAATTCACCTCTCACTAGCGGCCTTGATTGAATAGAGTCATTTAGAATGTTATTACTTCTATTTAAGAACTATCTTGGTTGACTAGACTGCGAATCATTGAGTTTATTGCGTGATTGCTATTAAGGCATGCTTAGACGAAACGAAGAATCAAAGGCAGTTTATCTCTTCGGTAATTGCTGCTGTTGAGAAGAGTTGTGAAGAGAAAAGCTTTTATTGATAGTCGAAGATGCCATTTGGTTACGTCTACGAGTATCTTAGAGGAAATTAGTTTCAAAAAAGCTCCTATTGGTGCTTCCTCCATCTATTGTTAGTCTCTCATTTTGCCTTGCCAAGGTCTTGAAACTGTTTAAGAAATTATTGCTTCGAGACTTATTCAGCAGGCTTTTGCCAATATAGTCTTAATCTAATTAAAGGTTGATAGAAGGATATCCACCAGCTTGGCCTACAAGGTTGTTCTTTTAGCTTTGCTTTTCATTCAAAAAAGAACCTTTTGGATATACGTAAAAGCTATCTCCTCTTGAATAACTGTTTTCATTGTTATTCTTAGAACTCGCAGCGTATTATCCTGATTACAGAGAGTTCTTGCCAGATTTGATTAGCGAAAGAAAGTAAGTTAAATCCTTTGTATTTTCTGAAGGTTCTTGTTAAACATCTACTTTTTTATGCAGATTACTCCATTAAGCTTCGAAATCGTTTCCGCTTAATTCCCTCTTAGCTCTTTCATCTCTCTTTGAAGTCAAAGAACCTATTAAATATTTGGTAAATATAATTTTAAGCATTGTAATAAATACTCTGGTAATTTTACCAAAGAAGGATGAAGATTGATTTTAAGAGCGTTTTATTGTTTCATTATTATGAGAAGTAAAGGTGAATGTCTTCCCGTAAGAACTAGAGTTCGTTGTTGATTTGATTCCTTCAATACTATTCTTATTAAAGCCTCCTAAACTATTTAAGTAGTTGTTCTTCTTCCTGAATGAAATTTCGTCTCCTTCTGTAATGTTCTTCTTTCCTAATCTTTCAATACTTCTATCTTATTAGCGATCATAGTTGTCTTCTATTCCGAGGTTTCTATTGATTTTCAAGAATGTATCTTGAATATTCTACTCGAAATTTAACAATCCACTGCTTTAGAAAACAAACAATTAAATAATGTAAAACTAATTAAATAATGTAAAACTAATTAATTGGATAGACTTACTTGTTTTTTTCTTTCTCGTTTCTCAGGTTGTTTGTGGATCTTGGTTAGCCTACTTAATCGAAGCTTAGGAAACTCTTTTAATTGGAAGAATTATTGATTCGAGGTTAATTTGCTGCTGTTAAAATACTTTTTTTAGGGCTGAAAAAATCAAGTTTAAACTCACTGTTGGATGCTTAGTATTAATTTTCGAAATTCCCATGCTTCAGCTATGCGTTGGCTCCATAGAAATGGCTGCCTGTGTTGAAGCTGGAAGATGATTAGGAGTTATTTAGATTATTAAAGTTATGATAATTGGTCGAATTGAAGGAATTAGGATTAAATCTCGATGAATCAATCAGACCTCCATGCTGTCTTTGGTCTCTGTTTCCAAATTGAAGGATAAGATTTCTCTCCTAAAAGACCTCTCCTCCCTCTGTTTCTGCAAATCAAACAAATCAAAATGATGTAATGCTTGGCTTTCTCTTTTTCTTTACAGGCACACAGTGAAAAAGAATTGCCATCTGGAGAGCGTATTAAGGAAGAGAACTTAACTCGATTTGAAAACTAGTAAAATTTAGGTGGGTAAGATTTCACATCTAGCTTTCTATCAAGATTATAGCGCTATTTGTTTGTGAAAAATCCGTTTTTGAGTAAGAATCCAAGATCCCACTCAAAAACACCTTGGTCTTGCAGCGCAAACACTTTTAGATCTGAAACAAAAGCATCCTTTACTTAAGAAAGACCAGCGAATTTCTCAGCGTTGAAGTATTTATTGTAAAATACAAGATCTCCCTTTTTTGAGATTGCGCAACCTCCCCACTCTTTTACTGCACACAGCTTTACAAATGTCTGCCAATTGTAGCTGACCTGATTCTTCAATTTCTGCTTCTATCCGTCTCTCTGAGGTTCTTCATTCTTTCTGCGACTCCATATTTTCTTGAGTTTATCACTCTTCTCTCCAGAACCAGAAGGACTCATTTCACCGAAAATAAATAAAGCTCCATCCTCTTTTTAAAATAAATTAATTAAACACACTATTACTGGACAATTTAGAGATTACTTGTTAATATCGTAGTTTAAGAGTCCCTGCATATTACTTCACTAGCATTTTTGGATATTTGCTTCATCTCAACTAGAGATGGAGAGTTAAAAGTCTGTTCTTTTAGACTATCTACGGAGGAATTTAACTTTGCCAGTTATCCATTTGACCCTCTTCCCCAAGTGTAAAGATCTCCATTTTCTAATTTCAAAACATATTTTGAATTCAATATAAGTAATTAACCAGCTAATATTACCATCTATCGCAGCTGCATGAGTTTAACCTAAGGAAACGGTGATGATCCTATCAAAAATAGTTATTAATACTATTGTAGTCTTTAGTACAAAAATTGTACTTTTTAGAATCGAATTCTGAGAGACCTTAGAATGTTGCAGCCTCAAAAATGTCTCCTCCAACACCAAGGATTCCACTTTTACTGACATCTATTCCTCTTGAAAACACTCTCCCAGTGTCTAAAACAAAACACATGAAATAAAGGTACTTTAGAAAGCTTCATTTTTACCAGTAAGAGCAAATTAAATTCCATTGCTAGCTTGGACTTAAACAACTTTAAGTTGGTTGAGCCCTTCGATTGCTATTGGCTCAACAAGAAAGATGTCTTTGATTTCGCTTTCCTTCAATGGTCTCGATTCTTTGGTGGGAAAATCTTCAGATTGCCATTGCCAACCTTCCTCTATAGTAAAAAATATATTTTAAGAGAAGGAAATCTTATGCTCATTCAGAATCAAATGCAACATAAAGTAATCAATAGATTATGCATTATTCACTTGCAAGAGATAAAAGGTGAGTCTAAAGCTAGCTTTTAGTGTTTTAAATAGGCTTGATGCTCTAAGGAAGAGATTTCAACTCTGATTAACCTGAGATCATGCCTTTTTTAGTATTAGTACTTCCCTGCTAGTTTTATTTGTTTTGTTTATTGATTAAAATGCAGCAAATAGTTCAAACAAACAATTTTCTAATCATTCATTTGAAATCAAGTATTTAAAAAAGCTCTAATAATTACTTGTTTCCTGAAGAAATTATTTAATTAGTTTCTGATTTGATTTCAATGGATACTACTTCTGCTTAGCTAATTTCATTTGAAGATGAACTCAAACTCAACCCAGAACATTTGCTCTACAGTGCCCTATCCTTGCTGGACTATGATTTTTAAGAGCAAAGCAAACTCCTCAATGTAAAAATTGGTCCTGGAACCTTTGAAGAAGACAATCCAAAGGCATTCTATTGCATCTTGAAGTTCTTGATTTGCAAGTTGTAGAATGGTGGAACAGCTGAAACAGTTGATTTTCTACTCTATTATCCCCCAAGAAACCTCAAAGACATCATCAATTTCAAACAAGAAGCCTACAAGCTTCTCTAGTAGTTGCAACAACGTCACATTCTCCCTGAAAGCCTCTTTATCTCCAAGTAAATGCTATCTTATCCTTCATTTAAGATCTAATTTTAATTGTAGAATAGTATTAGATGAAGTAGGTGGAAGGAGATGCATTTAGTTTTTGCGATTTTTGAGTGAGATAGCATTAAAAGTGGAATTTTTCTCAGCCTATTCTTAGAATCGCTTAGCAGTATTTAACTTGAATTAAAGAAATGAGAAGAAAACTGATCACTAGCTTCATTCTATTGATGAACTCTATCCATCACTTACAGTTCTAAGCCCTGAAAAGGAAGCTTAGCACTCGTTGGAAGAGATATCTTATTAAATCGAGGTGGTTAAATCCCATCTTGACTTGGAATACAGTTCAATCCAAAAAAAAATGAAGAAATACAATAGCAACACAACATAAGTCTCACTCCTTGCTGAAAACTTAAATAAGTAGTATCAAAATTAGAGAAATTTCAACATTCAACTCAGACAATATCTTGCTGAGTTTCATGATATTCCCTAAAAGCTTCTCACTGACCTGCGAAAGCTTGATCGAATGCCTCAGATTGACCTTATAAAGCAGACTCTACTGGAGCTAGCATAAATTAAACAAGGACTAACAAAGAGTGAATTTTAGGAACGATATTAGAATTTTTTGAAAGAATTTTTAGTTAGTGATGCTGCTAATGTTATCAACAGTCAACTTATCCCACCAGAGAGTTAAAACGAAGATACTAATGGAATTATAAAAGTAGAGGACTATTTCGAATCCTTTCGGCGTTCCTTGAAGATTGAAGATAGAAATATATAAAACATGAAAACAGAGCAGTTTATTACATTTTAGCAACCGCTTCTTGACAAACTTAGAAAACTAAAATCTAATTCTGGAAATCTGACTGTTGCTCTCAATTCACTCAAGCAATCCTTTGAAGAATATCTTTGAAACAAAGAGCATCTAAAATAATTATTTTTTGAACTACAATATGTAAATATGAAACAAACAATATTTTCAAGATTATTTTGGATCGACAATAGGGTAATCTGTGTATCCTTTTGATCCATGAGTAAATAAAGATGTGAAATCAGGTTCATTCAAAGGGACACTATTTTTAACCCTTTATGGCAAATCTAGATTAGATAGCGATTTTAATCCAAAGGACACTGCTTGTGAGTGCCATTATTAACAAGCTATTTTGCTTCTTCAATTGTAACTCCATCATTTGCAAAAATATTTCCTTTATAAAGTTTTCTGAGAGTTTAGAAAAAACCAGGAATTTGTTATTCTGGTAATTTTCTATTTGTCTCATTGGGCCGATTTTGTCGTTTTTTGCCATGCCTCTTGAATTCCACGAAGGCTAGATTCCTTTTGTCAAGCTCAGGAAGTAAATACTTTAGTAATCCGATTGAATTTGAGTCATACATATTACCAAAACGACCTTTTCAAACAAAGTTAAATATTGTTAACATAATAGATAATTTGGATTTATGTAAAGTCACTTTTGAAGAAATAAAACTTGAAGAATTTGACTTCAACAAGTACAAACAATAATCATAGATTCAATGCTATTTTTATTCTAGAATATTGTCTGTGTCTCTTCCAGATTAAAATATCAAGAGAATGTCTTTTAATAAGTTTGAGTTTTTAAAGAAAGATGTTTGATCTAACAGTAAATAGCTTGTTTTCTTTTTGGTTTAGAACTCACAACATAAAGGCAATCAATATGGAGAATACTGAAACAAACAAAATTCTAGAGTGGACTTCCACAATAAAGAGCTCTTAGTTAGTTGAAATCAATGTAGTTTAGATAGCTGTCGAAAGTGCTGATATCGTTGGATCATCGCAAGTTCCAACATAATAAACTGTATAGGTCGTCCCTTAAGCAAGGCTAGAGAACGTTACTGTTTATTTGATATCACGAGGGACTTAGCTTGTCCAAAAAGCATCGAAGTTGTTAAAGCTTAGTAAATCTAAATGGCTTGAAAATGTTCTTGTTTATTCTCCTGCTAATAGTCCGATGTAGACAAAGCCTTTTGAGTCTTAGAGGAGGATATTTATAACAGCTTTTGTTGTGGATATGCTGTCTACAGCCAGATACAAGGTTGGCGTCTATGGAGAAGGAATGTCTTCTGTGAGGAAATTATTGAGGACGGGGAATTCATTTGGTTTACCTGTAAGAAATAGTAGATCATCAGAAAAAGTGGAGGTCTAGGTGATCAATTTGACTGCACTGTTAAGATTGTCCTATGCAAGAGTCTTGTTGGGGAGAATATAGAAGAAATAGTCGCTGTTTGAGTTGGAAGAGAGTTTCTTTTGGAAGGATGTTGAATTGTCAGCTATGATCTAAGG
>Ga0302271_10001502_pt1 | contig 22245 bp, 12 predicted proteins | sample III_Bog_N1_1_FD_198767 | JGI IMG/M metagenome (GOLD analysis project Ga0302271, IMG submission 198767) | Peat permafrost microbial communities from Stordalen Mire near Abisko, Sweden - III_Bog_N1_1 | ecosystem: Environmental > Terrestrial > Soil > Wetlands > Peat | place: Sweden: Abisko... | reverse complement strand
TTTAAAGAAGTGAGAGTAACACACTTTTAAATTCCTTCTCCTATAAACTGTGCACCAGTTTCACCAATACTATTATCACTGAGATCTATATTTAAAGAAGTGAGAGTAACACACTTTGAAAACTCTTCTCCTAAATACTGTGCACCATTGTTACCAATACTATTACAGTTGAGATCTAAATTTAAAGAGGTGAGAGTAATACACTTTGAAATCCCTTCTCCAAAATACCGTGCACCATTGTTACCAATACTATTGTATCTGAGAGCTAGATTTAAAGAAGTGAGAGTAGCACATTTTGAAATCCCTTCTCCTAAATACTGTGCACCCTTTTCACCAATACTATTATCGCTGAGATCTAGATTTAAAAAAGTGAGAGTAACACACTTTGAAATCCCCTCTCCTAAATACTGTGCTCCATTTTCCCGGATTCTATTACGAGTGAGAGCTAGATTTAAAGAAGTGAGAGTAACACAATTTGAAATCCCTTTTCCTAATTACTTCACATCATTCTCTTCAATTAGATTATAAAATGTCCAAAATTTGATTGAATTTATTAATTAGTTAGGTATTTCTTGTAGTTTCTCCATCAGTTTTAACAGATCTTATGCATTTATTGAGATCCTTTCAGCAATAGATTCTTAGAATTTTTGAGTCTCCATTTCAATATCAAGAATTATTTGATCACAAATAGTATTCTAGTTAGATATTTTTTTTAATTCTTTCCTTTTTTACGATTATTTGTTTTTTCAATTCCCACCTAATTTTTTGAAAAAGGTAATCCTTTCCTATGTTACTCTTAAACATCCCCCACAGTTTGTGCAGGTAAATAAAATTTAGTTGGGTATTGGAGTTATAATTATTATTTGATTCAAGAAAAAAAAAGTTCATTTTTATTACATACTTTATTCGCTATCTCTCTTATTAAAGAATTAGAGAAAGAAATAAAAGACCAATATACTAAAAATAAAAAATATCTTTAATCATAATTCTTTTTCAAGGTTCTTTCATTTTCTCAGCCAAAACACACACATAGACACACACATTAAGAAATGAATTGCCATCAAGATAGATTTTTGAGAATATTCTAATTCTTGGGTTATTGGTTATCTTTATCCATGAAGAATTTTTCTGTTTTCGAATTGATCAGATCAGTGATACCATCAGTCTTCCTCTCAGCTGAGATAGATTTACCTTTGTTGGTCATTTTAATTCTGAAGAAGAAGAACATAATCTCATAGATAACTGCTCCAATGATTCTGAGCATCAGCTATCCCACGAAGAATACTGATAGCAAAACGAGAATAATAGGCTTCGCAAATTTGTATTAATCATCAGATGAAAGGAGAGTACTTGTCAGGAGGATTCCGAAAACAAACCCAATCACGAAATTCAGTAAGAACCATTTCGTCACAAAACTAAATTTGATTTTCTTACTGACTTCCTTTTAGCTACTTGCTACGTCAGATCCTTTTGTACCCCAAGAAAGATCATCGATTCTGCAGAATGCATAGATGATCAGCAGATGAATGTATTACGATTGATAGCCGATAAAATGGATGAAAGTACGAATCATTTCAGGAATTCTACTGAAGTTAAATAGATAAGGAATGAAATTACCGAAGAAACCAAAGACAACTAAAAAGCAAAACGCTTTCTTCAAGAAACCTTCCTCCCAATCTTGCAATATCCCATCTGTGCCAAAGAGTCCATCATTGCTTCCGAAGATATAAGTGTTGATTGTGAAGACAGTGATCAAGAAAATGAAATATAGCATGACACAATATGCGATGACCATCATAATACCTAGAAATTTAGGAAACAAAAGAAATATGAATTTGGAATAAATTAAGAATATAATTTAGAGATTGCTTGAAATGAGTTGTTTTTCTTACCAAGATACGCGGAAATGGTGTAAAATGTCTAGATGACATGCTTAGATCTTGTGTCGAATGACAAAGAATAGAAAATGATCATGCAGAGAATCAAGAAATAACTGGCAAGGAAGAGATTAGAAAGAATGATAGAAAGTGGTGATTCTGCATTCAAAGCACCGTTTAAGGTAAACGATCCAACCAAAGTCATTAGCATGATAAAAATGATCGTAAAGAACACCGAAAGCGAAATGTAACTCAGTGACTTTGATATTTCAAGCAAAAATATGGATGAGTATAAAGAGAGAAATAAGAAAAGAAATATGCTTGATTTACGTCATTTAGCCATGCAAAGCACATACTAATCTTGAAGAGAACGATTTAGAAAGGTGTGTGATCGGATTCATAGATAATGCTTCTATTGTGGAGACACTGTAGTGTTTAGTTTAGAGGAGAGAAAAATATTAGATTATTTTTATGGCAAAAAAGAAAGAAATTTACCATTCTAAGAGCGAAAGTAGAACCATTAATCCATCTTCCTAGAAATCATTAGAATATCAGTTAGTGGAAGCAAATGACACAAAAAATTTTAAGGAAGGATTGGAATAAACTTTACTTCTTTGTGAAACTAGAACAATCAGATTTGGTACTGGATCTACAACAGCCTTGCAATTCGGCAAGTATCGGAGGCTGTATTTAGCTCCTCTCTTGGAGAAAATCTTCAAACACAGAATTCTGTCTTCTGCCAAGTTCATATTTTCTTATTCTAGAGTTAATTCTTGATCTTTATCCAGCACACTGCTAAGATAATCATCTAGAATACTCTCATTGTCTTTATCTCTCTTAAGAGCTTCCCATCGATAACCACTAAACGCACCAGGCAGCACTTAAATATACCCAAACAGTGATTCAAATGGCTTATCGATGAAGTGACCTACAAGTTAAACGAAAGTGAGAAAGAAATTAAGATAAGATATTATGACTCATTAGTAAAATTTACCCATGTTGTACTCATATTATTGTGCTTTCTGGATATCAAAAATGCGCTAGTACATATCAGAAACGCAATCAATGTCATCTTCCTTGTAGTTATCATCTAAGTAACACAATGATCATATTTTACGATTTTGAAGATAAAAAATCAAAGAAATAAATAGGAAAATTATTTATGTTAAGGAAATAAATCTGTAAAATAAATGAAAATGTCATTTTACTTCTTTCTCCTCCTTCGGTGTAGATATCTTGAAATTTGATACCCATAAACCCACAGACACCTCCAATATCAGGGTCTGTTTCCATGGCTAAGAACATGTTGAAAATAGCCCTCTTATCAGGAATCAGCCCACAATCCAATAGAATTGTGTAGTCAGGTTGAAAAAGCTCACAGAAACCACAGAAGAACCACAAATGACTGCTCAATTTACCACCGTTTTAGTATTTCACGCAATGCAGAATATTCAATGTGTCTTATCCGTCCTGTGATTAAAATCGAATCTTGCAAGGGAGGAAATTAAAAAAAGAATTGTATTTAAATACCAAAATATCAGGATTATCTTAGACGTCTCCAGATTGAGCCTTCTAAAGCACATGCTTCATTTAGTAGATACTGCAAAGGACACCAGTTTATTAATTCAATTGTTTTTATTACAAAGAAAAAATCCAATGTTTTTATTTTGTAATATATTTTACTAGGCATTGCTGATTTTGCTTTTAATGAAATCTGCTGCTTTCAGTTTTTCAGCATACAGGAAATCAGATTTCAGCTAGTCTTCCGATCTTCTGTCGTTGGAATTTTCAGCGGAGTATTTAATATAAAGACTTTCAAGTTTGGGGTCGTGTTTAATTTCTTTGAATTCGTTTTCTTTAATCTTCTCGACGTCTAACTTAGAGATCTTTAGCATATAGCAGTAGTCATCATATTCTTGTTTCATTGTTCGACGCTAATCGATTTTCGCTGCCTAATCCCAGGTGCTGAAGTAATTCAGAAATAAAATGTCAAAAAAATATACATAATCTTTTTGAAAGAAATTGTTAGATTTAAATTTCTTTTTTTAGTTTAGAATTAAAAATCATCCTTTCATTAATTAATTAATTATCTTGACTGCTTTTTGGTTGGGTTTTTTTTAATCTATTAATAATTAAATTTAAGATTTAGGTATGTTTATTGTTTTAATTATACGTGAAATAATCGAGCATACTGTCATCGCTGTCTTTACTAGCATTCATTCTATCAATACCATCATACACAACGATAACGAGGATCTCATTGTTTGAGATGTTACACTCATCTTTGAATGTAGCGATATTGCTGACAATACCATCTAAAGTCTCCTCTGTTTGGAGGGGGGAAAAAGAAAAACCAAAATTGTAAAAAATTAGACATTTTATTGTTGTATTTTTTGTAAAAAAAGCAAAGATAATAATAGTTTAGTTTACCTAATTCTTTTCTAGCTTCATTGTACATTGTGACACAGACAATAACTTTAGGCTTAACGTAGACTGTTTCATGGTCGGAATTGCTGTTGAAGAGAGAAATTAATCCATGATGAATCTAGCCTGATTCGATTTGTTCTGGACTGAGAACTTCAATTGGAACGAAAGGTTTCTTTAAATCTGATTCTCTGGTCTTCTGATGAATTGTACGAGCTTTCAAGTTAAATCCTTGATTCGTTTCTATAAAGAAAAATAACAAAAGTTTAAGGTTTTGTGAGAAAAACAAAAATAACATACAATCTCTTAAATTTTCAACTCAGAATTCATAACATAACAACTTTAATCTGTGAAAATTACTGGCTAGTTCAGCTTCAATCGGCTAAAGAATCCTGCGTTTGCGATCACTGTCAACTTAGTTGCTCGTGTCATGAAGAATTGTCCTTGTTCTATTCATTCTCTCTCTCTCTTTCGATATCTTTTCAAACGATAAATCTAGTTTCTTTTAAAAGATTATTGCTTTTTTAATTAATCTTCTTTTGTGAGAAGAACTTTTAGATTTCCTTTTATTTCCCAGCCGCCACCAGAAAAAAATATAGGACTGATAGAGCCTGTCCTTTATTTGGATAGTTAACCTTGGTGGGGTTTTTTTTCTGGATGGCCTCAAAACCATCAGAAAGTATGATACAGATCAGCAGCATCTTTACTTTTTTATTTTTATTTCTTCGTACAACTATCCCTCCCTTCGCTCTGAATAATGTTGATCGATCGATATATGTTCTTATTATCAAAATAATAGCGCATTATTAAAACCATTAGCTTTTCTTCCTTTTTTATATGAGAAGGAGAGAGAGAAAGATTTATTATTTTTTTTTATGGTTCTATTATTTCAGATTTGTGAATTTACAATTAAAATAGAAATTTTCTCAACATGCAACACTGCAATAATCCCTTTATTTATTCCTTAAACCACAAGCAAATATGCTTAATCTAAAACAAAGTAATTACTCTTATGATTCTATTCTTGAGACCTATCTTTCTTTCAAGGTTAATTAAGTAGCTATTCATTTAAAAACATGTTTTATTCCATATTTCCATTATTATTTTGGAATACTTCTGCCTGATTAAAGATCTCTATCTTGATTTAATCAATATCATAAGTTCTTTAGTTAGTGCTATCTTCTGCTAGACTTCTTCTTGTGCGATTCATTTTTTTCTTGAAAACTATGGAATAATGAATATGATATATAATCGCTCCTAGAACTCTCAAAGCCAGCTAAAGCACAAAGATTGTCGATAACGATGTAAGAATGATTGGCTTAAGGTTGGAGTATTCGATTATGTCACTTGTGAGCAATATCTCAAGAATAAACGCAATAGTAAAATTTGTCATCAAGAATTCAACAACAAATTTGAACTTGTAAGTTGTCGAAGAATCTAATTAAGAAAGCTAGCTATCAGTTCCTTTAGTTCCCCATGAAAAATCATCGATTCTTGTGTAGGCGTAAATCACAAAAAGATGGATGAATTATGCTTAGTAGGCAATGAAATGCAAGAAAGATTTAAACATTTCTAAGATTTTATTGTAATTGAAGATGTAAGGAAGGAAATTTATGAAAAATCCTATGATTACTAAGAAGCAAAATGTTTCTTTTAGAGGTCCATCTTCCCATGATCCAAGCACTGCATCGCTAGCGTAACTCGTAGAGGAATTATCTAGGATGTAATAATCGAATACGAAGATTGTTATGATGATAACGTAATACATCATAATGCAGTATGCAGCTATCATTATGGCACCAAGGAAAACCGATATAGGATAGATAGCCGAGATAAACGAGACTTATTTTGTATCAAGTGTGATCGACAAGTAGAAGATAGTTAGCAGACATAAAAAATAGCAGATTAGAAATACTGTAGATAAGAAGAGCTGAAAAACAGATCCGCTGGAGATAGAATCTTCTAGAGTCAGCCCACCGACACTTGTCTGCATCATGATCATTACAATTAAGAAGAATACTGACAGAGATGTGTAGCTCAACAGCTTTTAGAAAAATATTTTTTTCAATTAGAAATTATTAAATTAATGGATGATTTTTTAACAAGAGAAAGATATTATTTTACTCCATTAAACCATGCAAAGGCCATGGCAATTTTGAATTTAGCTAGATCCATGTAAGTATGATTAGACAAATATACTTAGTCACTGTCTTCAAGGCACTAGGAAGGGGGGTAAAAATTGGAATCAAAATCAGTTGGATTTGATGAAAGAAGTTAGATCAAAACTTTAATAATTCTGCTCTTTCTCTTACAATCTTGAGAGCGAACGTAGATCCGTTTATCCAACGACCTAGTTTTTGCAAAAACACAGTTAACTTAAATATAAATGCCCCTCTTTTGCTAATAAACATTATACTCCAGAAATAATTCTTGTTTTAAACTCTAAAATCATACGTCGTTGACTGATGAGTGTCATGAGATCAGTGACTGGATCAACCTTAGATTTGCAGTTTGGGAGATATTTCAGATAGTACTTCTTTCCTGGCTTGGAGAAAATCTTCAAACATAAGATTCTATCTTCTGCTAGATGCATGTTAAGCTACTCTAAAGTCAGTTCTTTTTTTTGGTCAAGCACACTTGCTAGATAATCATCGAGAATCGATTGGTTTTGTTGGTCCCTCATGAGAGCTTCCCATCGGTATCCACTGAATGCACCTGGGAGAACTTAAATATACCCGAAGAGTGACTCAAAAGGTTTGTCAACAAAATGACCTTGAAAACAAACAGGAATATGAGCAAAAAATGTAAATTTTTATATGTTAATTTTATAAATTTGCTGTTAAATTTCTTGAAGAATATCTGTTTACCCATGTTATACTCATACATTTGAGCTTTTTAGACACTGAATACCTCCTAAAACATGTCTGCTAAGAAACCTGCATGCTCCTTTGCGTTCTTATATTCATCCTCTTTTCACACATAAATCCAGTTATTTAGGCCTAATAAACACATGCTCAATGTCAAACTTACTTCTGAGCCCACCATCTGTGTAAACATCTTGCAACTTAATCCCCATGAATCCGCATACACCTCCAATATTATCATCTGCTTCGAAGGCAAGATACATATTTGCCAATGCAGATCTATCTAACACCAATCCGCAATCCAGGAGAATTGTGTATTTTGGTTGAAACAGCTCGCAGAATCCTGAGAAGAACCATAAATGACTGGATAATTTTCCTCCATTATTGAATTTAACACAATGGAAAACACTGATGGATTAGTTCTTAATAACTTCCTTGAGCTCATTGGAAAATGTTTGGTCATCTTTCTCTACGAATTTCTTGAAAGATTGTACCTAATACATACTAATAAACAACCAATACACTGTGAAATAGGCTGAGAACAACAATATTCTTGTTCTCTTCTCCTAAAAAAGAACTATCTATATCTTTTCTAAAAAATCCTAATTTAAAGTTACATTGCTTTATTTTTATGATCTGAAATGTAATTTGAAGCTATTTCTTTAATTTCTCGTAAGTATCGTAGTTTATCAGCGATATCAACTCGCCTTTCCATCTCTTCACTGTACTCTGGATCTTTGCAAACCATTTGAAGATCGCTACTGCGTTCACAGCTTAATTAAGAATATTTCATCATCTTCAAGTAATCAGAATAGATCGTTTCCATTTTGTAAGGTGAATCATTATTAATCTAGATGTCTTGAGCTCTAAAAAAAACAACAGGGGAGATTATTATTAAATTTATCAAAATTAAAATATTTAGATTTTGTTGCTCTCCAATGATACTTGAAATAAGCAAGGATATCTTCATCGGGATCAACGCTATTTGAAGGAATATTTGTGCATAACTTGCTGATCCCGTCGTACATGACAACCACAACAACTTCTAAGTTATCTACCTAGCAGTCATTTTTCAATTATGGCAAGTTCTCAAAGATGCTATTCAATGTTGATTCTGAAAAAGATAAATAAATCACACTTGATATTTTCAAGAATTTAGTACTGGAATAAAACAATTTGTTTACCTAATTCCCTTCTATTTTCGTTGTACATTGTAACACAGATGGCTATTTTAGGTTTAATCTTTGATTCAGGTGCGTAGAGTGATATTAACCCTTATTGAGATGGAGAGGGTATAGGGTTAATTTCTATGTATTCTCCAATATCTTTGTTCACACATGCTTTTAGCTCATACTTAGTTGATGCAAGCTAATTGACTTCTATTGATTTATTTAAAAGATTATTAAGCAAGGAAAATGATCATTTTAAGTTTCTAAATGATCATAGTTTGAGCAATAATAAAGATAAACCCATACAAAAAATCAATTCAATATTATATTATTACATTTTTCTAGAGAAACCATAATAGGAATCTAGTAGGAAGCTTCCTGGAATGTCTAATTGTGATTGTCCATCGTCTCTGGGAGATATCAAGCGGCCAGAATTGTTTTGAGAAAAAACCTTTTTGGGTAATGCAGGTTAGTTAAAAAGATATTTTCTTTTGGAGAGACAAAGAGTTGTTTTTGATGAAGATTTTAAAAATGCGCTAATCACCTTTTTTGTTGTCAATTGTATGCTAAAGGTGCAGATGAAAAAGATACTCCCAAGGTTTCAATATTTTAATCCCTTTCATTTAGGGTAATATTTCATATAGGAGACAATTAATTAAAACTCACAAAAACCATATGAATTACTTAAGAATCAAATATTCATACTATTTTTAAATGCACATACTTGCACTCATCCTTTATTTATTTTACAAATAGTTTATTATTAATTTAAGTTAAAAAAAAGAATGGAAAATGGGATAACACTATTATCTTTTATTGAGAAACCTTGCCTTTTTTTGGTTTGGTGAAAATATGATTTATTGACACAACCAGACTCTGAAAGACGTCCTGAATTCACAGGATACAATCATCTTGGAATTATGTCAAAAGCGATGTTTTCCATGGAATCTTCATGGTTTTTGAGAATAATTAATAATTTACTAATTTAGTCATTGATAATTTAGATATTTCCTTTTTTTAAAGAATTGTGTTTAAAAATTTGAATCGATTATTTTCTTTTCATCTTTCTCCTCTAATAATAAAAAAAATATCTCTTCAGTTCCCCTCCCAAAGCATCATTAATTGAATCAGAGATCAAGAATTTATTTAAAAAACAATAACAAAGAAAATAGATTTATAAGGATATTCTTATTTTTCATAGAACCTTTAATAAAACAGACAAAAGCCAAACCTTGTCATGCAATCATTGCAGATTTTCATCTTAAAGCTATGCATCTCTAGCATAGGATTCAAATAAATCTGAGTAGCGATGTTTCATTTGATCAAAATCTTCCTCTGTGTGAATCAAATAAATCAAATTAAAAAAAAAATATTCATGAACATATTTAGCTTCTTGAATTTTCTTTCAAAATAATAGGGAAATTCGGAAATTCTTATTTTTACCTGTGTAATCGAGCTGATAATAAGCAACTTTAGTTTATTTTGTGATGAGTTTCTGTGCATTTCCCAGCTACTAAATCTTCAATGCAAATTACTAATTTGAAAATATCGATGTGTGGAAGGGTAACTAGAATTCATTGTAGTTTTCTCTTGTTTCCAGCTAATAAAGATACGATTCTTAAATCTATTGTGCAAAAAGATGTCTGTAATATTTCGTTTTATAGTTCAATAACCCATCTAACACTCGGATATTAATAAACTCCGCTTTCGGAGGCTCCAATGGCATCTTCACCTATCCACGAAGAAAGTATGCCTCCCCGAAAGATTCAGGAGCACCCCATGCTTGATCGTTCCAACCTTTAGAGAAATCACTGTATAAATATTAGAATTTAGATTTCTAAGAATTCAACTCGAATATATGAGTATTCACTAAAGTGCCTTCTTCATCGCTGACTATTGGAATAGTGAATGTGCTGTTGAAGATGTTATTTGCAGGCATCGAAACTATTGTCTTAGCATATTCAGACAACCCTTAAGAATCCTTTGTGCGATAACTAGCAGTGAATCCTGAAATGATCGATCCTACTGTTAGTGCTTTGTCGAAGGCGTCCATTTATGGAGAGTAGTTGATGTATTAACTGAAGGAAGTAAGTCTATTGAGATTAATAGGGATAACTAGAGAAGAAATATCTCTGAATCTGTCAATTGAGATGATTTCATTCACGAAATTTCTTGAATTCGCAGCTTAGGTTGGGTCATAGTCCAACAGGTTAAATGTTAGGATATTAGTCTTTGGACATTCATCTTTGACCAAATACAATACCTCCTCACTGGAAAATAAAAAAAAATGAGTATATATTATTCACAGGAATAATCTCTTTGTTAAATAATTTTCAACTAAACAAACACAAGAATAACTATTCATTTTTCGTTACCATAACCCAGCGAATCCAGTATCTGCATCCACTAAGACTTAGAATCCTGATACTAAATCAGTTTATTCAAGCATTTTTCGGATTCTATCTTCATTCATATCACTCTAAAATGAAATTTCAAGGAGATCATTAAAATAATTGATTTCCATAATTTTAAAAACTCATTTGGATATTTTCGTTTTTGTTATTTTTACGACAGCTTCACTCTTAGCGAGAATGGATCCTTCTTAGAAAGTATCGAACTTCGAATCAAGAAGGAATGGTAGTTCAACTTGATATTTTCGATCGAACTGAGTCTCCTTGAAAAGAGGGAAAAACTTACTCTAATTAGCAGATTGTTCTTTATTATCTGAAGTTGTTTCGTTAGTATCTTGGTTAGTATCGATTTCTTAGACTCTATTAGTGTCCCTAGATTATTCGGTATTTGCAGAAAAAGAAACATTAAAACCAGCTACATTAATAGTTTAAAATCCATTCCACAAATCATAATGATCTCCTCTTACCACAAATTGGAATCAACTTGATTGATATCCTTTTTATTTTTCTGATTCATCGAAGCTGTGGAATAGAATTTTAGCACATCCATTTCATCCTTAAAGCTCCAAGCAATATTTCTAGGAGTCTTCTTTGTGAGATTACTGAACAAGCATGAGTGATCCATTGGATCATCCTTCTCGTAGAATTAGTCACTCTAAAAAATCCAACAAAAACGATTATTTTCTAGAAACGAACATTTTTGCAAGCTAAAGAGCTTCTTACCTCAAGACAGAAATATGCATTTCCATAGGCATAAGAAAGTGGGCCAAATTACAAAGTCACTAAACTGGGATCCATTTAACTTTTTTCACTTGTGTTTTGTTGTTAATTTATGTATTTTAGGAGAATCTATTTGATTTTGTGTATTCTTTAGATTTGTTGTTTCTTTTATTCTTTTTTTGTTTTTAATCAATTTGTTCGCAGTCTGGGGGATCAGATATCTAATAAATTTGGATATATTTTTTTGCAGACAAAAGCAAGTGAAATTAAAAATGCTTGATATTTCCATTTATTTCATCCATTAATCTCAAAATATTTCTAATAATGACTAATATATTAATATATTTGAATATCTTTCAAAAACAGCATTTGAACTCAAACAAAAACAAAATAAATAAATAGATATCTGATGTGTCTTTATTTCATTTTTTTAAAAAAATATTTAGATAAAATTATCCCAATTATTGAAGATAGTTGAGTTTCAAAAATTTAAGGATACTCCTTTACTTACAAAAATAGATACGAAAATACTTCATCATGAGGAAGATTTCCATTTATCCTTATTATAAATTCTTTTCTACAGCACATCTCCATTGTGGTAGTGGTTATCTGATTAATTTCTTTGATTCTTCTTTCAAGGACTTTAAGTACTTCAATAGTAAAGAGATCTGACTTCTTCTGTTCCTTTGGTGAGATTATACATCCAATTCTTTGCTTTGCTGTCTTTTTTCAAACCTTCTTCCTTGCCTAATAAAATTCAAAAACAAACCAGAATAATTAAGAGAGTAAGCACAAGAATCTAAAATAGTCGAGCAGTAGACACTTTCGATGAATCTTACCAGGCCATTTAGCAATCATAGGATATTATCCTGGTCCTGGAACAGCAGTTTAAGGTCGAGGTTTTTTGCTACTTCCAGGGAATCTTTCCGCAGTGCCTAGATAATTACTTTTAGGTCTGGAACCTCTACTTTTATTCAACTCTGCAAGCTTTCCGAAGGTATCATAGGGAATTGGATTGTAGGTTCCCATATCAGGCTGAGAAGATTTCTTCTTCTTTCCTTCAGATTTGTGTTTATTAATCCAGTCATCTGGTTTTGTTCTGTTTGCTTGTAGCTTTGGTTGGATGTCCTTTTTTTTCAAAATCGAAAAGTTGAGATGAATGACAAATATTCAGTAGTTATTGCTTGATCGTCTTACTCGAGGGTTGTATTATCCAGGTCCTGGGATGACTGAAGAAACGAACTAATATTCACAAAGGAAATCAACCTTTTCCCCATATCTAATTCATAATCATTAAAAAGAAAATATTTCTTTTATGTTAACCTCAAAAGGAAGACATAAGGAAAAAGCAAATAGGGTTTAGAAAAAATTGTCCTGAAATATCCAGACAATAAAAAAGTTTTAACATCTCATAGAATTAGACAACCAATCCCTAAAGGTAAAAGAACTTCATATGGAATATTTTTAAAAATGTTGTTATTTGCTTTGTTCTTACTTGATTTTTTTGTTTTTCATGTCAGCTACTTCCTTCTTAATTTGGTCATCCGTTTTCCTAAGATTATATTTCCCAGGTCCAGGAATCGGTCGTTTCTTTGCTTCATCGACAATTAAATCAATGTAACTCAGCTTCTTTGTATCGTGTGGTTTCTTTTTCCCTCTTTCTTTGTCATTTTCGGTGATCCAAACATGATCGACGTTGTATTTATTCGGACCAGGTACATGCTTGAACATTTTTTCCAAATCATTGTAGAAATGACCTCTCTTAGTCACATAATTTTTGTTCTTCGTTGGCAGCTTGTTCTTCTCCCTTAAGTCTGCATACTCACGGTCTTTGATCTATTTTCAAAGAAATTCACATTGAAAAGTTATTTAATGATATAAATGCTCTGTTGTTAAATTAGTATGTGTATCACGCACAACTTATTTCTAAAAATGTAGCCATAGATGCAATGTCTTTAATATTACATATTTTTTTAACCAATAAGTTATATTATTTTCAAGTTACTTGTCTCTAAGGATCAACATAGTTAGCAGGGACTTCATATCCATCAATGCCCCAGATCTGCTATCTTGTTGCGACATTGAACATTTATCTCACAGACATTTCAGCTATTGGGCAAATAATAAACAATGTGAATTCATACCTTAAGAAATATTTTAAATTCATTTTTTGAATTATTCATTCAAAATTTCATTGAATTCTAAAGTATAAACAAAAGCTTTTACAAGCTGAACGGACTAGTGCACTTTGAGCTCTCTCTTTATGACTCATCTTAGATCTTCAAATTATGTGTGTTTGTACTTTTCAAAGACTTTTAAGTGGCTTCTTATTGTTTATTTATATTAGATGTTTGTTATTCCTGCTGGTTATACCCCCACTTTTCTTTCTCTCTCTCTTTATCTATGTTTTCTCCAATTATATTCTTGAAAATATAATTAAGTTGCAGAATAATGATAATACTTCTCTTTTAAGCTTAAATTCTAAGCATTTTCAAAATAAAATTCTATCTATTAAGCATTCATTTGTCCATTTTAAAATATTATTAAAGAGTTGCTGGCTTAATTCGAAAACAAATCTTAAGATATCAATAATAGCAGTAAATTATCTCAATAAACTGATACAAAACTATGAAATTTCATTATTGTGATGGGATATTTCTTTTTAATACACACAAAATGGGCTCTATCTTCATTTTACAGAATCGTTTCTGTTTGATCTTGTATTTTACAATGAAACACACTCTCACAAGTGATATTCACATCTTCTTAATAAAAACATCTCTTTTTCCATATTTTCAGTGCCAATACTGCGCATTTGTCCAATATTTCATATTATATTGAGTTAGAAACTTTTATTTTTCTGATTCTTCAAGAACACCTTTGACGAGTTTGGTGACTTTAGAATCAGGTTGTGGATGCACTCTTTTTCTATATTATTTCGATTAGAATTTGGCGAAGACAGCAACTGTAAAGAGATCCCAAGAATGTAAAGAAAATGCAGGAGAGAATCGCTTGATGACAAATGTTCTGATTGCGAAGGAACTCGCGTAGACGAGCAAAATAGATCCAAGAAAAGAAGAAACATTTGTGGTTTCAATGGAATAGGTACCTCCAGTATTGAGATCATTATTCAAAGTCTTAGTGCTGCCAGTATCAGAAGATGAAATGAATTAATGGAAGTTCATTGTGGCTTTTAAGGATTGAATCTTAATTTAATAAACAGATAAAAATATTTTTTCTTATTTCTTTCTGTCTTTCTTGATTTTTCCTGTTTTATTCCTTTCTTTCCTTTCCAAGATCTGATGAAAGTGAATGAACTAATGCAGTAACAAACCTTAACAATGGATGGATGAATTAGACTTAAGAAACATTCTAAATAGCTAAGATAATCTATAGCCAATTGAATAATTCACACATAATACACAGCAAATAATAAAATCAACATATGAAAGGATTTTTACTCCCTAAGGGAAAAGCATGCCTCTCACAGCACATCAAGGTTATTAATTTCCATTTTGCAAAAAAAAATATTTTACTTGCATGGCTTCCATCCAAAAAATATACTATTTAAAGCAGGCTTTAAACTCTTTTAAGTTCTCCTACTACTTAGACTCTTCTTGTTACACATTTGATTCATCTCAAAGCTTCACTGTTTGAAAGGACTCTCTATCTGGAGGATGATTAAAAGGACAAGCATCTGTCATGGAATCTTGTAGACATTTTTCACAAAGATCGAAATCGCACTCATCGCATCGCCATCGGTTGATTTTGCTATCTGGCTACAATTCAGGCATGCCGTTTGGACAGTTAATTCCATTTTTCTAGCCATTACAATACCAGCAATTATCGCTAAACGATCTTATCATAGGATGTTCGTGCAACGAAGATGTGACTTAGTAAAGTGTCATAATTTAAGGGTTCTCAAGATAGAAATAAACACAGCGAACACATAAATCATAATCACATTCCGCACAGGAATATCTCTCTATCTCCTTCACTCCAGTCATTAAATCAAGGTTAAACACACATCCAAGATAATCTTTACCATTGCATTCCCATTCATCATTGAGATTAAACGATCTAGCTAGTGGATGTTTTGGATGCAATGGATGATCGATTATATCAGGGAGCACAGCTGCATCGCTGAGTTCTTTGACACATTGTGAGCAGAGTTATACATTTGGGCATTTTTTCTCACAGATAAACTTCTTAACTGAAAAATTAGTTATTTTTCCTTAGCCTGAAACATTGCTTGAGCAACCTTCGGGGTTATGTTTGTTCCCAATGCATTCCCATTGTTTGAATAATTTCATTTTAGAAGGATCATGTTTTTCTTCTGAGACTTTGTGAGAGTGGATTTTTAGCTGTATTCCAAGATTAGCTGCTGGAGCTAGTGCTATGCTAGATGAAGCACTAGTGGAAGGATGAGTTTTTGAGGAAATATTGTTTAGCATAACTTACTAAAAACTAAAGTTCGTAATAATATATTTTTCTTTTGAATTATTTTGTTTTTGTTTGAAATTAGATATGATCCACATCTTCATTAATACCTTAACTATATCAAGTTCTAAGTTTTATCCTTATCTGAATATGATTGAAAAATTCTCAGAAGATCATCCACAAAATTTGTAAAATTCCTAAAGTGAAGGAAAAAGATGCTAGTTTTGTAGAAAAAAGACAATTCTCTGATCTAAATGAAATTGATTTATTTAAAGTGATTTTTGATTAAAGAGATCCTTTCTCAACAAAAATAATATTTTTAGATTAATGATTTTATAACTATTCTTTCCACCAATAAGCAAAGGCAGTATTATGTCTGATAAGCTCACAAAAAAACTCAAACTTAGAAAAAAGAAGCGATGGATTATACAAAAAAATTAAGAAAGTAATCTTAGTTTTTGAGTTCATTTCTCTTGCTGCAACATGCCAAGTTCCCACTTTCTGTGAGAAATCAGCTTAGAGAGTCTATTGGCGAACAGGAGAGTACGAGCATTGAGTTCTTCTTGTTTTCTCAGTTCTTGAAGGATTTCTTTGTATTTAACAATTAGTTGATCCTTTTTTTAAATAGCAGGAGATCTCCGAATTTTGAATTAGACATTACCCTTGATTGGACAATTATTTTCCTTGCTGATATTGTGATGTATGAGGGAAATATTCTCTTTACAGATATCTTTGTTTTTGTTATTTTCAATTGTTTTTTTGTTTTTTCTGAAGATTATTGTAATACTATTATCATTTTCTTTTTGTGCCTGCTTTTGGTCTTGAGTAGACTATTCAAGATGATTTGTATTCCTATAAGGCTTATCAGATAATAAAGAAGACACAGATGAAGATTATTATGATTTTTAAATTGTAATTCCACTATTTTGAGGATATAAATCCTCACTACCGTCACTTTCAATCTCAATAAAATCTGCATTTGAAGCATCTCTAGAGCTAGCTCCGCGAGTTTTATAATTCTTATTATCTATTTGACAAATATTCTCCTTTGTGTAATTAGGTTTAGGTGTGTTCCTGCTATCTTCAGATTCAAATAGCATAACACCATTTAAACTTTCTGTTGTTTTTCTAGAGTATTCTTCTTGCAAAAAGAAAACGAGCTTGAATACCTTAGGAGATTCGAGTGCTTACATTTCTTTAGAGTTGATTAGCAATCCAATTTCTTTCTCACCAATACGGATAAAGTAATAATCCCTTGGTGTTTTAAATATATGCTATATTGAGATGCTATTTTTTTGAGTAACAGTCAAGTACATTCCTGGTCTGTCTTTGATCAATCCACTTAAAAAAACAGGAAGATTATCATCTGTAACATTCAGCTAATAACTCTCATGGAATTCATCAGCATCATCGAATATCTCGCAGGATTTCCTGAAATTACTGACATTCACTGTTAGATCCTTCGAAGATCTTATCAACATCATGTTCACAATCTCCTTGTTTGATTTGTGAAATTGAATATTTCTGCTACTCTCGAAGTTTTATGTGAATTACTGTTCGTTTAGATATTGCTTCCGGCAGTACTCATAATCCTTCTGGATGATCAATTCATCTTGAAGATCTTCATCACTTTGATTCTCCTCTTCCAAAGCATTGCTCACTAAAGTTAGATAGGCATTCAGAGAGGTAGCTCCAAGGAAAATAGTGTCTTATTTATTCGAAAGAGCTTATGAATAGGGATGTCTGCAATTGTTAAAATGCTTCTTTTGAACAGCATCTAAGCTCAGTTTTTTTCCAGTTTGCTTATCAATGAGTTTCTCAAGATGTAGGCTGTTATTTGGGCACACTGCATACTCTTGGGATTCTTAGGATTTCAGAGTATTTTTCTCAAAAAGACAGCTACAATTTTAAATATGAAGGAGGTAGTCTTTTGCATTCTAAAATCTGTGAGTTTGAACACAACTAGGACATGCTAACCAATTTATTTTTTGACTGGGTTGATTCATTGTGAGTCTGGAACAAATAAGTAGAACAAGGGGGGGAGGGGTTATTGGCTTTTTGATTCTCTTTTTCTGTCAGAAATATTTTTCAAATATTGATTGTGTTTTGATGATGTTTGATAAATAATTAAAGTAGTATGCAATTTATTGTATTCGTTTCAGAGCGAAAATCAGTCCAAACATATTAGGAATTCAAATAAGAAAGGCAATAATAAAAATGCCCAACATTTACAAAAACATGTACATACTATTTAAAAAATAATTGAACCAATGATAATACGCTAATCTTGCTCAAATATTCATCTCGATTCTGGATCTCACTTGACTTAAAAAACCAATGAAGAATTTGATTCTAGCTATTAAGGTTCTGTTGTTGTAGTAGTTTATGAAGAATTTAGCTGCGACTATTAATCTCTTTAGAGATTTTTATGACTTTCACTTTATCTTTTAGTTTCTTCTTTTAGCTGTTCGTTCCATCTATGAAATGCTGATTAATGCACTGCTTAATGAGATTAACTTGAGTTTGTATCATTGTTGTCATGATTTATTAAATCATGCCCGCCAGGGTTTGCATTCTATTCATCAAGCACACAGAATGACCATCTTGTTTTTAGATCAACTGGGTATCCTTTACCGCTATGTTTAAGTTTTAGCTCCATAGGATTTACAGGGATAGTCAAAGAAACAGGTTTCAAACAGTCATATTGCCTTTTTTTAATAAATAATTTAGAATGAAAAAATGCAAGCCAAATAAATTACTTTGATAAAATGAGATCCCATTCGATTTCCTGAAACCATGGATGTTCCTTGATTTCAGCGGCATCCCTAGTGTATCCAAGTCTAGCCTTATAATTCTTCCTAAGCAACTGATGTTTGATGTTAATTATTATGCAAACATTCAAAATAAATCAAAAAATCCCTTACTTGAATAAGAATACTTTTGGCATCATCATTCAACGATTTCGGCAGTCGCAGTGGTTGTGTTTATATATCGTTAAAAAGCTATTTGCAATCACTTGAGAAATAAGGAGGACGACCAACTAGTAACTCATAAATTATCACACCGAGACTGTACCAATCCACCATTTTATTGTGCCCACTTTTGCCGATAATCTCAGGAGGCAGATAAATAGGCGTTCCACAGAAACTCTACGTCAATACATTGACACCTCTTTTTGCAAGTCCGAAGTCGATCAAATGTAAGTTACCTTTTTCATCGAGGACTACATTTTCTGGCTTGAGATCACGATAGATTATGTCTTTGGAATGCAACTCCTCGAGAGCTAAGACTATTTGTGCTGCCCATATCTTGATTTGTTTCTCTTCAACTTCAATGTCTTTTTCGAGGATCCGTCCTAAGTCTCCGCCTGGATCTAAAGAAAAAATTAGCAATAAATCTTAAACTAAATGACAGTTTCGAATTAAAAAGAATTGAATGAAAGGTAGAATACAGAAATCCATTAGAATGAAGAGATATGAATCATTTTAGAAGGATAAATGAAGTGAGGCGATGAACGGATGATGCATTTCCTGCATGACACTCTTCTCAAACTCGATGTACTCTGCAACTTTCTTTCTTTGCAAGGCTTCTTTTTTGATGACTTTGAGAGCATAAAATTTATTCTCAGGATCATTATTATTATTCTCATGTTCTTCAGCATTATTCTCTGTTCCGTGCAACTGCTGCTACTACTTCATATCATTGATTTTTCTCTCTAAATCATTCTAGCTCGGTTAATCGTGTTCATATTATGTTTTCTCATTTAATAGTCCATGTTCTTCTTTTTTTTTGTATTGCAAGAAACGTGTTTTACGTGGTGATGAAGAATTCTAACTTTTAGATGGAGAAAGGTTAGGATTATTCTATTCGATTTCTGGCTACGTTTAATGTGGTGAATGAGTTATTTATTATTCTTAAATATGATTCTTCATTGAAGAATGATGTTATTGTTAATGCTACTGCTCTTGATGTCTTGATTCTTCTTATGATTTATCTGGCTCATCTATTTTAAGAATTCCAGGTTTAATTTTTACTAAGTACACTTCTCCAAATGAACCCTCACCAACTCGTCGATAAAAAATAAAATCATCGAGAGTCACTTTTCTTCTAACTTTCATCGGTGCTTCGAGCTTCCTCATTCGTGACAAGTAAATCCTGCATCTCTCATTGGAATCCTTCTATTCTTCTACTTCTTTTTGGGCTACTTCCCATTGTTTTCGAAAGTTCAATTTCACTTGGTTTCTTCTTGATCGCTATTCACGGCTGACTACAAATCCATTTATTAGACGCACTCCATTGGAATAATTATTAGTAATTTCATGGACTTAATGTGTATGATTTGCAAGCAGATTTTCTTTTGTAGACGTTTCTTTTTTAGAAACATGAGATTCCTCTAAATCACCTTTGTTATGTTATGTTCCCTTGACATTATTCTTACCTAAATTATAGATTCCCTTAGCTTTGCTAATAATATCAGAAACTCTATCTTTTCTAGAATTGCATGCAAGTCGATTGGTTTTAAAAAGCTGTGTTCTCTCATATCCTTCTAAAAAATCATTATGGACATTATTCGAATTCTGATCTTCTTTTGGAGTTGTAAAGCTATTCCTTTAGTAATTATTGCTATTAGTACTTGAATGAATGTCTTATTGATTGCATTTCTCATCAGATAATTTCCTGTGTCTGTTGTTGTTCAAGAATATTTTCTTTTTGATCATTTTCTAAATTGAAACACTTGTTGTCACATCTAAAGCAGATAAACCATCATTGTTAAGCAGTTCTGTGTTTGCGTCTTAGCTTAGTAGAATCTCAACGCATTTCTCAGAGGAGTTCAAAGCTGCATAGAACAATGGTGTTCCTCCCCAAACATCTTGGAAGTTTTTCAAAGTTTGATTTTTCGATAGCAAAAATTGCAAGATTTCATGGTTATTTTTGATGCAAGCGTAGTGAAGGCCGACTTGCCGATTGACTGAGTTAATCACCGATACATTGCCTTCGAGCTCGTTGACAAGAATCTTCAGGATATCTAGATTCCCCGCCATGCAGCTAAGTAGAACCGCATTCAAGCCATTTTCATTCCTGTTTTGTTTTGCAAATTTACACAAATTAAGAAAAAAACAAATATTTTAATTGACTATTTTGATTGCTCCTCTCCAACTTGAATTAATTAATTATGCTCAAAAATAGCAACAAAGTGAAAGAAAGTCAACCAACTATTAGTAACCTGTGTGTTTTAATAATATTTATGAAATATCCTTTGCGTTACTTAAAATTCATATCTAGAAGTCCATGATTATTTTCAGGTCTGCACATTTTGAGTAATTTATCTTTCTTTCCTTCGATTATCGCTTTTAAAAACGCTTAATTTATCCTTTTTGGATCGAAAGAATGATCATCTCCTGGTAAATCATTGAATGTATGCATAATTGGATGCCCTTCGTGGTTTATTATTGATTCTTCACCAAGATTAGTTTATTCATTTTCTTCTATTCCAGATAGAATATGATCTAATCCTTCTGCTCCTAAATACTCGTCAGCTATCTCTTCTATGTCATCATCATTTTATTAAGATGGAGATTGACTGTTAGCTCTATGAGGCCTCTTGACATGGCTACTAAATGCTCTTGTCGATTATTTAGATCCCCTCAGAGGCCAATTTGTTTCCTCTCTACTGGTATCTTAGAAATCATCGCCTTCGTATTTAAAGTTATTCTTAAAAAATGAAACCTCCACGCTTTGCAACGAGTCATCAGGATGATACACAGACTCAAATTCTGTGTCTTATCGATGTTTCATTGGAAATCTTCGTTTGGCTGGACAGATTGGTATCTAATTTTGTTAAAGTTTTTTAAAACTTCAAAAACTAATTCGCTTTTTGTCAAGGGGAGCTAGAAGCAGTAGTATTGTAGGCTAGTAGCTCTTCTGTTACTCTCTGAGCTTTATAGAACTAATTCTTATTAATGTTCTCTTTTATCGCTTTTATCTGTGAACAGACTAATATCAGTAGTCTAGAAGTTTAGTCTTCTACTTGCTATTTTCTTTCGCAAAATCTAAATTGTTTGTTTTTTCTTCTATCAAATATTCAGACAATCAGTGGGGGAGTTAGATTAGCCGTCACAATCTCTTGCTATCCGGTAATTCTTCTGAAATAATCTAGATTTGCTTGAGTATCTTTCTGTTTACAACAAAAAAGTTAAGACAATCATCACACAGTTATTATATTATATCAACTTAAAAATTCCGAAAAGCGTACTATTTTCTCAAAATAATCATATTTTTCTCTTTAATCATATAATAAACTAATAGCCCACCTTATTAACACAGCCTGAAGTTCATATCT
>Ga0302271_10001501_pt1 | contig 22253 bp, 38 predicted proteins | sample III_Bog_N1_1_FD_198767 | JGI IMG/M metagenome (GOLD analysis project Ga0302271, IMG submission 198767) | Peat permafrost microbial communities from Stordalen Mire near Abisko, Sweden - III_Bog_N1_1 | ecosystem: Environmental > Terrestrial > Soil > Wetlands > Peat | place: Sweden: Abisko... | reverse complement strand
AAAAAGGTAATTGGATTCAAGGTGCAGTAAATCCTAAGCATAAAGGATATTGTACACCAATGACTAAATCAACATGCACACCTAAACGAAAAGCATTTGCAATGACTATGAAAAAACATCACGGCTTTCATAAGAAAGAAGATGGAGGTGAGATAGAATCTCCAAAAATAAAAGATGAGGAATTATTAGCTAGTAGACCAAAACTTAGGAGAAAAGTAAATGTTAATAAAACTTTTAGAGGATCTGGTAAGTCTAAATGTAGGAATAGACGTATGGCTGATGGTACTATGAAAGAGGAGTGTGATGAGGTCTTAATGGCCAAGGATGGGATGGTGACTACCGGAGGAAAAGGTCCTAGGAAAGTTATTGTTGAGAAAAATGGAGGAATACTTTATAGTCCGATGTTAAAGAAAATGTTACAGCATTAAAAAAGCCAGCTACTCAGCTGGCTTTTCTTATTTAGTTATATAATGTCCCGCGACTAATCCTACTACTCCCCATAACCATGGTTTCATATACCATTTAGAAGTTGGTGTGATTATTAATTGAGATCCACTAACTATAGTGGCTTGTTTATCAGAGAGTGAAGTAGTTACTATAAATGATTTACCTTTCTTTTCAGCTACTGAATTAATTTTTATTCTATAATCATACGTAGCATCAAATATTTTATTCTTTATTACACCATTTAATGTTAAATACTCATTGGTCCAATCTATTTTTTGTATTGTTATAGGAGGTTTACTTGGAACAGAGTCTTGTACAGTAGAGTCTTTTACATTAGTATGTATAGTGCCAGCAACTTTTAATTCTAATCTTAATGCTGATTCCACATTTCTCCATACAACCTTCTCTGCTTTTAATTGTTTTAAATCAAATCCTTGAGCTTCTAAAGATTGTTTTAAAGCATTCTTCTCTATTTCTACAGCTTTAGTTTGAAAATAAGCTTGTCCTGCTTTAGTTTTATACATTACTGCTGAGTCTTTAGCAGCCATTAATTCTACTGCTTGTATCTGATTGTTTTTATCTAAACTTTTGTTCTGATAATATAGAACAATTATTGTGATTACTAAACCTGCCACAATGACATACTTTAAATAACCTAACCATTTTTGTAGTGTTGTCTTGACTACTAGGACTTTATCCTGAATTACTTGTGCTTCCATTATTAATTATTTGGTGGAACTGTTGTTTGTGTTTTATCTATTGTTGTTGTTGTAACTGAACTTTCAGTTGTGTCTTTTATACCAGTTTTTGCCTCGGCAAATTTCTGGATAGCTTTAGGTACTACTGTAGCTACTACTAAAATTCCAAATACATCCCAGTTTATTTGTTTTAATTGTAAAGTCAATGCTACAAAAGTCTGTTCTGTAATACAATTATTTCTAAGGAGATCTACATATATAGCAAATTGAGCATGATAGGAAACAAATGAAAAATAAGTATATGTGCATAAAAGAATAAAAAAGAAAGACTCAAGTAATCTCATAAAACTCTTAGCAATTTTTCCATTTGCTAAAATTTCTTGCCAGAATCCTACTTCAGGTTGATTTATTTTCATATAATATGGTTTTAAAACGGCAAAGTTAATGAAAATATTTGTACTTTTGCGTTGGAAATTAAATTAATTTTACATATGAAGAAACTAATACCTAAGGCACAGGGAGGAAAGAAAGTAGAAAAACTTCCTCCTCAAATATTTGAGAGAGAAAAAGAAGCATACCCCAGAGGTAATCCTAATGCACCAAAAGAATATGGAAAAAATAAACCCTTAGAAGATGAGGGAGAAGATCGTAGTGAAATAAGAGAAGACACTTCTAATCCTATAGGAAGATTACGTGATAAGTTATATGGGGTACACCCAGCAGCTAGATTTGCAGCAGAACTAACAGGAGTTCCTGGATTATATGACTATGTGTCAGGTAGGACTAAGACTGAGGGTGGTGCTATGGGTGCTATATTACCTATGGCATCTGTCGGGAGAAAAGGACAGCAGGCAGCCAAAGAATTATCAGAGAGAATTCCACAGGAATGGAAAGATATGCCTATAAAAGGTGTGACTGTGGACGATGCTGAGAAAGGATTTCACGCTTTAAACTTAAATCACTGGTCTTTAAATCCTAAGAAATTATTACAGGAAGTTCCTAAAACAGCAACTCCTAAAACAGAGTTAGCTTTATTATATGGAGAAGCTCTTGGAAATAGAATGATGCCTTGGTTAATGAAGACTCCTTTAAAGACTCCTATTAAAAAAGCAGCTGAGAAGGTGATGGATATTTCTGGAGGAGTTCCTGTTATATCTTCATCTTTATTAAAGAATGTTGGGAGTGAGACTCCTGTATTTGGTAGATATTCTGGACAAATTGGTAAATTAGGAAGTGTTTCTACTGATAGAAATTTAATAAAACAATATCTATATGGTAATCAGAAAGGTTTTATAGAAGCTGGAGAAGACATAGGTACTATTCCATTAGGCGAGAGATATGAAAAACTCTATCCAGGAACAAAGAAATATATTATGGAGTCTAGAATAAGACATGGAGAACCTATTGCAACAGGTGAAACTGGATTTCCAACTACTCCTACTGGAGCTACAGAATCTGCAGTTGGGGCTTTTGATGATATTGGTGGACATATGATGCAACAACAAACTATTAAAGATAAACCGACTTTAGTAACACAAGATTTATGGAAGTTTAATCCCAGAGATTATTCTACTAGATGGGGAGGTACCGTAGACAGTTCTACTGGTAATCTATATACTCGATTAAAAGCAGAGAAAGAGTCTGGAATGTTAGACAAAGCTGGGAAACCTTTTTATTTAATTCAAAATAATCCTATAGTTCCTCGTACAACAGAAGCTAGTCAGATTCCACACCGATTCGATTTATTAGAGGAACCACCTAAAGAGATTACTTTTAAAAGAATGGGCGGTAAAATTTGTATACCTAAGAAAAAATTATGAAGAAATTAATTCCTAAACATCAGGCTGGAAGTAACTTATTTAGAACTAATAAACCAGCATATGTTGATAGTGTTCTAACTGCTAATAAAAATCTAGATTGGGTTAAAAGATTAAGGGAGACTAATACTCCTACTTTAAAAACTAATACTTTAAAAGGATTTGAAGGAGAACCTGATAGTGAAGCATCTACACATCTAATGAGTGATGATGGTAAAGGATATGTATTTCCGCAAATAGTTCGAGATAGTACTTTGAGATTTCTTGGGGGAGAAGATCCTGCATATGATTACGCTAAACAAACAAACACAGGAATACAACTTCCACAAGAACAGGGAACTTGGTTTGCTAATAATGGGTATAAAACTGGGACTAATGTATTAAAGAAATTAGTAGTTTCTAAACGTCAAACAGGTGGAGCATTAGCAAAGAGATTCTATAATGCTATAGATCCTACAGCCTTAGCTCCTACATTTAGTCCAGCTGGAATAAAACAAGGATTTCAGTATGTTAGAGACATAGCAAGAGGTTATAAAGCTTATGATGAGGTTACTGATAAAGTATCAGATGCTGCTTGGAGAAAACGTTTAGACCTTCCTTATAACAATAAATACCTTCCTAAAAATCCAGATGGTTCTGTGAGAATGCCTTTAGCAAATGAGCAACAGATACTTCTAGATACCATGGCTTTAAAAAAGAGAATGAGAGTTAATGCCCCCAAACTTAAAGGCCAAGAACCTAATGAAGACTATAAGGCAGATGAGGATTATCTATTCAAACTAAGAAACATGTTCAATAAAGGAAAGACAGTGGGAGTAGAAGAAGGACAGGCTTGGAAAGATAGAGACACTTCTACAAAAGACCTTACTCCTTTAAATGTATTGGGACATTTTAGTATGAAGTATGATAAACCTACTAACACTGTGAAGTACTCTGACATATATGACTTTGATAAATTAGATTGGGCTGTTCCTGGTAAACCTTTTAATATAAAAGGGAAACTAAAGAACCCAAACAAATAAAGAGGACTAAGGTCCTCTTTTTTTATGTAGCTACAGTAATAATCTTTGAGATAGAATTCTTATACTATACCTTTGTATTGTACAACCAAAACTAACTATCATGATTTATCGTTGTTGCCCTACAATTCCTCCGCCTCCTATTCCTCCAAGGCCTAGGTATTAAAAAGAAATCCTAACTTAATAGTTAGGATTTTTTCATTTCATTAATTTATTATAACATAGTCTGATGATCTTGGCATCCCATAAAGCATTGTGTTTTAATTTACGATGACCAATCCAATCTTTCTCTGTAAAATCTTCTCTAGAGATATCTGGATCTATTTCTTTAATTTTAAAAAGTGTACAGATATCAAAGGGAATATAGTAAATATTCTTAGGAACATTAAAAGCATGCCCCCATAATTGTGAGAATAAAACCCAATCATATGAGAGACAGTCACTCCACATTTCAACTTCTCCAAATTGTAAAATCCATTGTTGTAGACGTTCCTTTATAAACTCACTATCTCCAACACATTGTGTATCATAAAAAGAATCTAACCAGGAGTTTTTTCCAAATGGATTTAATTGTGCGAATGGTTCTTCTTTTAAATATAATTTTTTTATTACATTCTCTTTAATCCAATCATCGCATTGTTCTGTTTTATAATCTGTAAATTCTGCATAAAACATTCTACCATCCTCAGAGATAATTCCAATACTTATTAAAGAAGTATTTTGATGAAGTCCAGTGAACTCTGTGTCAAAAAATAATTTAGTCTTCAAAGGGAGTTTTTGGGGGAGTATAAACTACATAAGTTCCTTTAATATATTTAGGAAAGAAATAGAACTCTGTGTTTGGATAAGCAGAGCAGATCAACATATTTCCCTGTTCTTTTAAAAATTTTACAATATCTGTGTAGTTAGGTTCTGTATGAAGTCCAAAAAAGAAATACTCATTTTTACTTTCTTCTAAATCTATATCTTTTATATGTTTGACTATTGCTATAGCCTGTTCTTGAGATGCAGGTTTTACAAACTCAAGTGGGCTCCATTTAATTATTTGGGACATTTATTTTACTTGTTGGTTTAACTTCTTCTACCACTGGATACTTTATAGTAAAGTTTGTTGCGGTGATGTGGTCCAGAGGCATACCATCTACTATTAACCAAGCTCTTTCTAGAGGAGCTAAGATGATGGCACCTTCGCCATCAATTGTTACCATTCCGTTGTCTGATTTTGTTACTTTCATTTTATTAATAATTTTTTTAATTCTTCTACTTGTTGTTCAAGAGCTTCTACTCTTTGATTATCTGCTTTAGTTTCTTTTAAATCTTCTATATCTTCTTGGTTTTTCTTTAATATCAAACCTAATTCCTCCATATTCATTAGGAGGCCAATATCATTATTGCCACTCTTTCTAAGAGTTAGTGTATACTTAATCATTCCTTTATCTTTTAAAGAGTGCACTCTATTGTCTACGGTTTGTCTTGAGACTCCAGTCCATTTTGCCATCTCTGAGTTGTTTGCTGTGATGTAATACTCATCTTTACTCTTCAAGAAGAACTTCCGACAAGCTATTATAAAAGCCTTTTCCTGAGGAGTTAAGATTGGATTCTCTAAAAAAGTGAATAGAAACTGTTCAAAGTGCTCTGAGGATACAGGAAATCTATACCAATTTGATCTACCAGTTCTTGGAATAATTTCTATAAAAGAATTAGTATGTAATTTTTTTATAGCATTAATCACTGTGGGTTTTGATAGTCCGGAAAATTCTATTATTTGTGAAATTGCAGAATCACAAACTCTTGTGTCATTCCGCATATACTTTCTGATGGAAGCGTAGACTAGTAAATCCAACTCCGTTAACTTCCCATCTTTTAAACACTCATTCAGAGAATGAGTTACTATTACAAATCTACTTACCTTGTTTTCCATTTATTTAATTTTAACAAAGGTACTACAAAATATTAGAATTGCCAAGAATCTTACTAGGTATTTTTACTAGTTGCCAAAATAGTGTATAGGAAAGGTAGTGGATTGCCAAAAAACTGTATAGGTTGTGCCAGAAAATTGACACACTATATACTTACTAGACTTATAAGATCTATAGACTTACCTCAAAAAATGAAGGAGACATAAAAGCATCTCCTGATTTTATTTCTTCAATTTACCCATTACACCTCTAGAGATTCTTTCTTCTACTCTCTCTTTACAGGCTTCCAGAAAGATATCTAATCCTGCAATCATCTTTACGTTATGTTCTGAGGGGAATCGTTTGTTTAATTTAATACATCTGTCTAAGAGAATCATAGCAAGTTGTTCTGATTGAAGTCCTGGAGTCATAGTTCCATCTTCTTTCTTCTCTACAAATTGTATTGACTGAGAAGAGGACACATACTCAGTTTTATTGTTATTAAATCCTATGGAATCTTTAGCAACATAGTAATGCGCACCACCATAAATCTTATCATCTTCTACGGAGATTGTTTTGTCTTCACTTGGGAAGACTTTGTAGTCAAGTTGTTTCATATTTATTCATTTATTTGTTCAAAAGTGAACGCACAAAGGTAAGAAGAATTTTGGAGAAAAAAAATTTATGTATATTTTTTGAGCGAGGAGGGTCTACTTCATAAGCCCCCCTCGGGGAGTGACAATAAAAACAATTTAAAATTTAGAAATCATGGGTTTATTATCAATGAGTAAAATCAATCAGCTTTTCGGTGCTAAGATGCCGATAGCTAACGTTTCTGGTTCAGTAGATGGTAGCAACCATATGGATCTTACTGAAGGTGAATCATTTGTGTTGACCGATAAAGAAGTCGCTGATGGTGGTAACTTTATCTGCCGCGAAGGTAAACGTAAGATCAATGGCATTGAACGAGATGTTCAGACCGTTGGTTGGTTGAGCCCTACACAGAAATTCGTAGCCTTAGGTTCTTTGTACAAGAAGAATCATGCCGGTAATACGAATCCTGCAAACGTAGGCGTACCAGCAACATCCGTGAATCGTGCCGACATTCTTCCACTACTCTTCGGTAAAACTCTTACTGTAGGAGCACGTGAAGATATCAGCGTCTCTACGTTCCGTCCTACAGAAGGCGAACCAAAAGAACGTCCAGGTACATGGTACAAATTTACTATCGCATAAGCGAAGTAAGTGCACACAAGTAAACCCTAACGGGTTTACTTTTGCGTGTGTATTTAAGGACTCATCTATTTTATTATCGCAAATTTATGGAATCAGATTATATTAGAAAGGATGGGAGAATTTTTGGCCCTGTGTCATTAACCCAGACTATTAAATCTTCCATCATTCAGATGAGTGAGGGTTGGCTAACATTAGCTAATTTCCCCTCTCAAGTATGGTATAATCAATTTCCAAATTTATACTCATTGATAGGCATTGAGATGTATTTCTTAGTGTGTGAATATGAGCCAGGTAAGTGGAAGCTTGCTTATTATCATAAACTCGAAGACCAGAATCCATCTGGATAAACTAATCCATCAACTCTAGAAGCATAGTGTGGAAACTATGTGGGGTAATGAGTTTGATTGTAGTGAGTTAAAGTTTTTACGTGTCTTAAACGTAACGTTCTTTGCATAACATAAACTCCGGTGGCCAAGGCTTCTGGAGTTTTTAAAATGATGTGAGACAAGTGATTACGGTTGCACCCTCTCACTCTCCGTTATCCCCATTTCCCCAAATTCCTTTTTATTTATTTTTTTCACATAGAAGAATGCACAAAAATCAATTCTTCCCACCTATGTCTCCTCCATCTTTACAATTTGATGGTAAAAATCCCCTGAATGTACCCACCTTGTCGTGGTTCTGGGGCTTAGTATTCCTATCCGCCGGTTATTATTACCGACGTGGAATCAACTAACGGGTATAATACTGCTTATATGAAATGTTGGACTGGTATACATCAAGTCCCGAAAAGGCTCTAAGCAGTATTTAAAATTCAAAAAGATATTTGTGGGCAATAATGCATGCAATACAGTCTTGGAGAATTCTATGTAATGAAAAGTAGAGGACTAATTACCCTCAACGACCGTACTTCAACGGAATACATTATCGTCGATATTGTATAAATGAAGTAATCCTCCTCTTAAAGTTCAAGGGATGAAGGAGATTTAACCCATCTACTTATGTGCGCACATTAAGTAGTTTGAGCCAACACAGTCTGTAGAGTGTTGATGAGCAATAGTGAACCGTAAAACGAAGAATCGTTCCGGTATCACAACCTCAGTATAAATACAGTTACGCATAGACGTATTCGTATGACTTGCATTGAGGGATACTATTATTCGTTGGAAGTTAACGTAAACTTTCCATCTGAAGTCCGGATGGTAACAAGGGCACTATCAAAAGAAATTCCCAGTGAAGAGATTAGTTTGTGCTAATCCGCTCCTGGGGATTTTTAACTCTTAAAAGTTCGGAGTATAAAAAGAAGAATCGGAGTGCTAGTATATATGTTGAAATACATTTAAAGCTCAAACTCAAAACTTATTATCATGAAAACACCTGAATATTTTACAGAGAGAATTACAGAAATCTTAGCAGGAAGTACTCATAGAATTCAGCATTTTACAACTAAACTGCGTCTTATTGAATCCGTGGAAAATATCTATTCTCATATAGCAGAATTAGATATGTTGATTGATTTATTGAAGACTGGATTAGGAGGTTATATGAAGGAATACTATCCAGAAATTGAAGCTGATACTTTATTTTGTGCTGAAATTGCAGAAAATACAAGATACAATCATTATCACAATGAGAAAGCCTTCAATATATATGATGCTCTTATTCTCTGTGATATCAAAAAGAGAGAATTCAAAAAGATATACTTTTAAAAACATTGAGTTTCCGAAAAGCATTAGCTTAGTAGGAAGCTTAACTTTTAATGTGTGAGAACATCATTGTAGGGTGCTTGTAAGACAGTGTACCGCATGAAGTGTAAGAGTCAATGAGTTCTTAAGTAAGCTTATTGATGCTCAAGTCCAAACAGCACACATTTGATACACCACAATTATTGTAAGTCGGGAAATAGTTTACGTCCTCGATAAATGGGAGAAAAACAAGACTTACCTAGCCAAGCAAAATATAGTTGTGATGTATTTAATTTTAAACTTTAAAGTCTATAAAATATGTTTGAAAAATTAATTGACCGTCTAAAAGGTATACCAGAAAAATCCATAAGACATGAGCTTTATAAAATAGCTCTAGTATCGTTTACTACACACCCATATTATATAAGGGGCTTATGTAGAACTCTGATGGAAGCCATTGAGTCTGACCCTGAATGGTATAATCTTCCAACTCCTTATTCTCATATGAGAAAGTATCCTGAAATTTACAAGCACAAACCAAAAAACAGTGATTCTTATTGGTTTAACCCAAATGATAAAGAAACTCGTATTAACATTTTAACTCAAGCAATTGAGGAAACAAAATCTTAGTTATGGAACAAACAGAATTTCAAGTAAAAGTTGTGGGAAATGCAGAAATGAAACCAAAATTTCCTTGTTTAATGATCTCTGATAATGGCTCAATAGTATTAATGAGCATGCAATGTAGAGGGACTTTATTAGTAGACCCAAAACAAAATGGCTGTATTGGTCGCTATGCTGAATCATGGAATATGGATGTTTTTAATCCATTTGAAGGAGAGTTAATTCTTTCTAATAAGAAAATTCTTTAACCATGCCAACTAAATGTGTTATAATGGAATCTGGTACTTCAAAAACCTTAGAACCAGTTAAATTTGTAAAATCCCTTAAAGAAGATAGTTTCTTTAGAGACACTGAATCTAAACCTTATGACTATGAAGTAATCACATTAATAGTTAAAGACTATAATGAATATCATCATGATATAATGTTTGCTTTCAATGAGGGACATAGAGAACTAGGAATTCTATTTTTAGGATTCTGGAATGATGGTTTTGTAGACCACAAATAAACAACTTAAGGAGATTCTTCTCCTTCATTTTTAAACGTAAAATTAAACGCTTATGTCATTTCAACAGTTTAAATTAGAATTGCAGGAGAACGTCAAAAAAATCCTTAAAGAGCAAACACATCTCTTTGTTACTAACGTTTCAAAGGATGAGATTTGGGATACTTATTTGAGTTCATTTCCTGAGGAATCTCGTCAAGAGCACAACTGTAACAGTTGCAGACAGTTCTTGAAACCATATGCAAACCTGGTTGTTATTCAACCTGATTTCTCTATGAAATCCATCTGGGATTTTGAGTCAACAACTCCTATTTTTAAAGAAGTGGGAGCAGCTTTAAACAAGCTTGTTACCTCTAAACCGATCAATAATGTATTTGTTACTAAGTTTTTAAAGCTTGGAACAGATTTCAATTTTGAACAGGTTGAAGGAGGAGAAAATATCAAATGGGAACATTTTCACGTGGTATTACCAAGTGTATTTCTTACCCGTTCATCTGACTCAGAAGAGGCCATCATGGGCCAATTGAGAGCTTCTAAGGAAGTTTTCAAACGTAGTCTTGATGAAATAACTCTTGATGCCGTCAACACAGTATTGGAGCTTATATCACAAAATTCTCTCTACAGAGGAATCGAATCAAAAGGAGTTTGTGATGCATTTCTTTTACTTAAAAAGGAATATGATAAAATCCCTGCTGATAAAAAAGAAAATTATGCATGGAAAACCTCCATACTGAATTCTGGTGCAATCACACGTATACGCAATAGTTCAATAGGAACTTTACTCACTGATATTTCAGAGGGAAAAGAACTTGACCATGCTGTAAGATCATTTGAATCTATCATGGCTCCTGCTAATTACAAAAGGCCCACAGCCATAGTAACTGCATCCATGGTTAAAGATGCTCAAAAACAACTTGAAGAACTTGGTATGACTGAGTCTTTAGGTAGGCGTTATGCTACACCTGAGGATATTAAGGTAAACAACGTGCTTTTCATTGATAGGAGTATTAAACCTGTTAAAGGTGTATTTGATTCTCTTGTTGATGATGCTCTTGTAAACCCTAAAAAGTTAACAAAGGTTGAGGAAGTATCTCTTGAGGATTTTATCACCAAAATTGTGCCAACTGCCACATCAATTGAGTTTCTCCTTGAAAATAAACATGGAGGAAATCTTGTTTCTCTTATTGCACCAAAATCACCGGAAGCTCCATCTTTGTTTAAGTGGCCCAATAACTTCTCATGGAGTTACACAGGTAATGTAGCAGATTCTATCAAGGAAAATGTTAAAGCTGCTGGTGGTAAAGTAGATGGAGTATTACGTTTTTCAATCCAATGGAATGAATCAGGTAACAACAACATCGATTTTGATGCACATTGTCTTGAGCCTAATGGTAATGAAATTTATTATGGCAGAAAACAATCTGCACGTAGTAAAGGAGAGCTGGATGTTGACATCATCAGTCCAAATGGCGAAATTGCTGTGGAGAATATTACTTGGTCGAGTAAAACAAACATGCTTGAGGGTAAATACAAATTCTTTGTCAACAATTATTCCGGAAATAGAAGTCGTGAAGGCTTTACTGCCGAGATTGAATACGAGGGAGAAGTTTTCTCTTATGAGTATCCAAAAGCTTTAAACGGAAGACAAGACGTTACTGTTTGTGAATTAACCTTCTCAAAAGATCTTGGTATAACAATTACCAAATCTTTGCCAGCTGGTGAAGGAACAATAACCTCAAGGAAACTATGGGGAATTGATACCAACAAGTTCCAAAAGGTCACAATGTTAACATCTTCTCCTAATTTCTGGGATGACTCAGCAATTGGCAACAAACACTTTTTCTTTATCTTGGATAAATGTACAAACTCAGAGGAATCTCGTGGTTTTTACAATGAATTCTTGAGGGAAGATTTGTTGAAACAAAAACGTGTGTTCGAGGCTCTTGGTGATAAACTGAAAGTAGAGCACTCACCTGTTCAGTTAAGTGGTGTTGGATTTTCCATTACTACTAAAGCTCAAATCATTTGTAAAGTAACCGGTTCTTTTGCTAGAACCATAAAAATCAATATCTAATGTTTGAAAAAGCACTAAAATCACATTTAAGGTTTAAGACCACAAAAGGTCTTATCACCACAGAAGATTTATTTGATTTAGATCTCATAAGCAAAAATGGTGAAGCTGACCTTGATTCCTTGGCAAAAGCTCTTAACAAAGAAGTTAAGGAAGCCGGAGAAGAAAGCTTTGTTAAAACTAAAACTAAAGTTAATGCACTTGCTGAGCTTAAGTTTGAAATTGTTAAACATGTCATCAAGATAAAACTTGAAGAAGCAGATGCTAAGAAACTTCTCTTAGAAAAGAAAGCAAACAGTCAAAAGATTATGGCACTTATTTCCCAGAAGAAAGACGAGGCTCTTAGTAGTAAGAGTCTTGAAGAACTGGAAAAATTGCTCGCAGAGTCTTAAAAACAAAACAACAACAATATTAATTGCTTGTAAACATTAACCATAAATAGGTAAGTGTTCGATCCACTTCCACTAGTAAAATAGGGTCCGTTAAGGCGGAAGGTTTGTTTACAAGCAATTTTTTTAGAGTGCATAAACTTTAATGTTTAGGTCAGAAATGGTTTAGGTCTATAAGACGCTTAAACTCTAATAATACATTGAGTTTCCAAAGGGTCTTCGGACCTGGCGGAAGCTTTAAACTATTTAAACTCAATTCTCATGAAACTATCTTTATTTTTTACTGCTTTAATTTATTTAGCATTTGCCAATGGAGCTCGTTCTTATGATCCAATGACTTGGTCAGTAGAGGCCATTTTTTGCTGTACATGTATAATACTTCTTATTTGGGCAGGTTATGCTGGTATTAATTATTTAGAACCCCCTAAACATAACTAAGTTATGAAAAAAGATTTATTACTTAAAGCAATTCAGCAACTTATTGATACTTATGCTGATAATTGTATTCAACACTCTGCTTTTGCATGTCCACTTTGTAGATTATTTTATTTTACAGAAGATCTACAAACAAGATGTAAAGGGTGTCCAAACACATCCTTTATTGATTTAGAAGGAATTTCTATGCCTTGTGTAAAACGAGGTCAAAGATTTGTATATTTAGATTATTTAGAACAATTTAATAACACAAGTCTCTCAAAATTCTGGGAAGCTGTACACATTTTTCTCTCTGAGCAAACAGAAGAAGATGTAGAAGAAATGGGTATAATTTTAAAAGTGCAAATTCATAACATTGCTAAACATTACAATCGATGACTTTTACCATAACTCCTATAGCAATCATCATAATTGTTATAGTAATACATACTACTGTCCAGCATTATATTAACTGGTTATTTAGGACAATAGATAAGGTAAAAGATCGTAGTGATCGTTCTCTACAAAGTGCATTTATGGTGTGGATGACTCTCTCTGAAATAGTTGGAGTAATTTTAATTCTTAATAGTTTAATAAAATGATGACAATACCTATTTTTTGGGTAGTATTACTCATAGTAATAATACACACAATTTTACAGCATTTACTAAATTGGGCATCAAGACGATGCACTGAAGAAGGAGAAGTTTTTCTCGCATGTATTGGTTGGGTATTAGAAGTTATATTACTTATTGTAGTTTTGGCCAAATGTCTACCTATTTAATTCCAGGAGAAAAAGTACATTTTTGTCCTAAACCAGAACATTTTGTACAGATGAAAGAGAACGGAATAATACATTCCGTTCATCCTAATCCATTTAAACGTTATGTGGTATTTTATTCTCCTAAAGGATGGGATCATTATTTAGAAGAAAAACCGCAGGAAATGTTTCTTGAATATTTAAAACCCGGTTGGGTTGAATTACACACAAACTAATGAGAAAATTCACTTTCATATTTATGATTGTTATAGGTTTTGGAGTTTTATTTTTGGGTAAAGGAAATTTTAGATTTCTTTTAGCAGCAATAGACTTTTTAGTAGCTTATATCATCTATCGTTTAATAAGAAATAGAGAATAATACGAACCATGTTTCGTATTCTCAAAATCCCTGGTATTTATATTGGGGATTTCCAACGTATAAGGCAATCTCATACATTGTTTTATAAAAAACTAAACAATCCAAAGTTGTTGATGGCACAGGGTTCCTGTAATGTATCGGCATAATGTGAGGACAACATCCCATTATCTGAGCATCACAGGTTTATGTGTAAAACACAAATTAATACTATGAGAAAATTAACAGGAAACTGGTATTTACAGAAAGGATTCTGGGGATACAAAGTAATGGTAGAAGTTATTAAAACTGATACTTGCATGGAAGACTTTTCACAAAGTCCTGAATACACTGTTTATGAAAAAGCTAGACCTAGTGATTTCATTGAATTAAAAATACCTGTAGCGTAAAACTATAATTATTTAAAATTCATTATTAAGTTATTAAAAATTCTAAAACTAAAAACGTAAGTTATGTTAAAGAAATGCAAAGTTGTTATGCTTCCAACTAATCAAAAAGCAATTGCCCCTATTATATTAGGAGTAAATTTTAAGGTAAATGTACCTGGTTTCTTTAGAGGAACTGGATTTCATCTTTATATCACTTCCTTGGAAGTAATTAAAGAAGGTGATTACTTCTTAGGTTTAGGAGATGGAGAATTATTCGTACATCAAAGAATTAAAGTTGGTGGATATCCTCCTAGAGTATATGAGGAAGATAGAAAAATTATTGCTACTACTAATCCTAAGTTAGAACTTCCTGAACCATCTCAAAAATTCATTAAGAAGTTTGTTGAATCTTATAATTCAGATAATATTATTACTGAATGTGTTGTTGAATTTGAACCAATTGGTAAAATGAAATCTAGTGGTTTAGAAATTCCTATTACTGAAATTTTAAAAGTAAATCCAAAAGATAACACCATAACCATTAAAAAGGTTAAGGACTCTTGGACTCGTGAAGAACATATCAAACAACTTAAACAGATTGTTTCTGAGGCTATAAGTTATCCGGAACATTTTGTCACAGGTATTTGTTTTGATAATACATTGTTTAACAACTGGATTGATAAAAATCTTTAAAATTATCTAAAATGTTAAATCAAACCACAGTTATGCATATGGGAAATAATTCTCATATTGTGTCCTTTAATACTCCTTGTACAGGAATTTTGCAAAGAAGTAATCCTAACAGTATATTTATTAGGTTTCAGCAAGATTCTATTATGGAGAAATGTATTTTTCCTAGTAATGGAAGTGTACCTTATGCTACAAAATTTGAATACGGTTCACCCGGTTATGACAAATACAAAAGTTCTGATGGTAAAGTAGAGGTAACTGTATTACAAATTTTACTTTTTGGTGATAATCAATACTTAGTAGAAGTTATTGAACTAAAATATTTAGTAGAATCTAAATTATAATTAAACTCAAATAAAAAATGAAAAAGCTTATTCTTTTTATTCTTTTAGGACTTTTTATGTCCTCTTGTGTCAGTATGCATCCATATGCAAAAAGAAACAAACTAGTGGATGCAAATTCACACCGCGGTTGCTACGTTCATAATCGTTACAGCAGATAATTCAAATGTTTATGTTTTTCTATTTCTGCGTAATAGTTTTCTCAACTATTATAATCAACATGGAAATTAAATTTCCAAAGTATCCTTACATAGTAGAAATATTATTAATGGGTGTCATTAAAATTAGTGCATATTATTGCATTATAGTAGCTGCATGTTTAATTGGTACAAGAATAATATCATGGAAATTATAAACGAATTACAAGAAAAAGGGTTGGATTATCCAGCTCTTTTCTTAGTTATCATCATTATAATTAATTTCTTATCATAATGGAAACAAAGATTGGTCTTGATTTTAAACTATCAATGATAGTTTTAGCTATAATGATAGCATTTCTTATTTATATAGGAGATATTGCTGCTCATCTAGTAGCATGTATTTATTTTATTCTTGGTACTACAATTTGCATATTAGTAGATCGTCATATTAAAGAAGAACTTAAATATCTTAAACAGAAAGATTTTTACAAAATAGTGCAGTGTATCAATTCCTGTAAAACTATGGAACATACAAGAGGATGTAGTCGAATGATAGATTTTTTTATGGTTAAACATGAAATCAAAAATCTAGGTTACGGATCTAAAGATTGCAATTTGTTATATAAATGTTTGAGAAAAAAAGTACAAACTATAAAATTATAATTCTATGTTGATTTCTTTGAATAGTATTGAAAGAGAAGATGAAAAGTTTTCTCCTAAAGGTAAAAAATCATGGGAAAATTCTCCTAAAAAACAACAAGTTCCTGCTGACTTCTATAATAAGCCCTTAAGAAGCGAAAAAAGAGTTCAGGAAAGAAGAAATAAGTATATTTGAAAATATTCCGCAAGGAATGGTCCCGCGAGGACCCTGGGTGTAATTCAAACTTTTGCTAACGACCTTTTAGCATTAGCCGTCATAGTCGGCCTTATTTAAAACAAGTGGTGTGGAATGAGATATTGGTTTGCAGCTTTGTCTTAAATTTCCACACCTCCTTTCTTATAATAATTGAACAATGGAAGTAAATATGGACATTCTAGAGCTTAAAGCTTTAGAGAAAAAAATAGCTGATCTTACAGCTGAAAAAGCTGAGTTAATCAGCAGAGAAAAACAAGTGGTTGTTTATCACAAATATTTTAATGGCAGATTAAAACTAAATAGTGGAGCTAAATCTGGCCAAAATATACAAATTACTGGATACAGACGTGTTCATGATTATGGTCCATTTAGAGGGATACATGACTCAATGGATTACTTTAGCGATAATTTTGATGTAGCAGATGCTATTAGACAAGGTTGGTTAACAATCGATCTTTCAGAGAATACCACAAAAACAACTAAAGATTATGAAAATCTCTCTGAAATAGTCAAAGATATACATGAAGAAGAAAAACTTGCTGTACAAGAAGAACTTCTTAAAGCACAATTACGTGCATCACAAGCTGAACAATATTCAGCAACTGTTGATGATAAATGTACAAAGCAAATACTTGAACTTAAAGCTATCCAAAAAAAAGGAATAGATGATCTTCTTGCAAGTCGACAAAAAGAAATTGATGAAGATAAGAGAGTCTTAGATGCACTTATTGCTACGAAAAATGCAGCATATGAAGCATTAAGTCAAAAATTCGAAGATTTTAAAACAGATAAACAACGCTTAACACTTGAACAGCAATTAGCTGAAGTTATTGCTGAATTAAAAGCTGAGAAAGCAAAACCTTGGTATAAAAAACTCTTTAAATAAACTCATATGAAAGTAGCAATTGTTGGAAATTCATCAGTAAGAATGATGAGTTACATAAGTTCTAGATTTGTAGGACAGCATGTAGAAATTATAGATGCAGGTAAACCACATCTTGAAATGGCACAGCAAATACAAGAGACTATTAAAGAGCATCCTGGTGCTATTTTAATAATTGAGGGTACTGCACAACCTATGTTAGATGAAATGGTTAATTCTTTAGAAGAAGACACCTCATTTAAGATTACTAATTATAAGTTGGATTATCCTGATATTGCTACAATCAAAAAAGAAAAGTCTTACTCTAAATATCAAAAAGGAAGAGACAAAAGAAATAAGTAATGTTTAACTCAGGTCTTAGTTATCTAGGGCAGGAAGGCAACGTTACTTTAAAACATTGCATAACCTGTGCAAATATGATCATGAATGATTGAGCTTATACTGTTTCGCACGATAAAACAGTCGGCGTTTACAACTTTAGCTGGAATAAAGTTGTTTCCTTAGCTATAAGGGGAGAGTAGGTTGAGGAACTTACAAATACATTAAACACTACACATCGATAGTCTAGACCGATACATATGTGTGGTGTTTTTAAAATATAACTGTAGTGAAATAATTGTTACCAGGCATGCTAATTACAATTAAAAGGTGTCGAACCCTTTCTGCAGTTTAAAATATAACTTCTATTTTATAACATAAACTTAAACTCTATTGAAAGATATAATATTAAGAAAGATCTAGGCATAGATCGTTGTGTATATAAAAACACTTGAGGATTATGCAAGTCCCTCGAAATGTACGTTTAAAGTGTTCCCAGGCATGGGAGAGAAGTTTTTAAAATATTAATTAGTGATGCCAGCATGGAAACCATCGGAATATCTGCACATTTGGATACAGCATGTTGAGGGCATAATGGTAGATTAATTCAGCTAATTTGAAATGAAATTTACAAACCAATAAATAAAAAGAAAGATGAAAAAGTTAATTTTAGTTTTAATGTTATTCGTTGTGAGCTTTATAGCTCAAGCACAAGATTCTACTCTTGTGACAAACACAAACACAGAAAAGTTAATTGATAAGTATTCTGCTAAATTAGAAGCAAGTATTGTTTCTTTAGCTGATACTTTAAAACAACCTGCTGAACATGTTTACAAAATACTTATAAAACAGCAAGTAATTATTTCTTACGAGCTTTTACTTATATTATTATTTGCGATTTTATTCGGAATGACTGCTTTAATCTTTAGTAAAGGTTCAAAATGGGAAGATAGAGACTATTACAATAATCGAGATCCAAAAACTCCTTTTTGGATAGGCTATGCCTGGAATATAAAAGCCACTTTCACTCTAATCTTTGGATTACTTTCCTTGCTTTTTCTGTTGATATCTATATTAACCATGAACAGAACATTTTCTGGTTTTCTTAATCCAGAATATGGAGCAATTAAAGATATAATGAAAATGCTATAAAAATTTAAACAACTGACAAAAGAGGTAAAGGATGAGTGTAAATAATCGCAAAACCTTGGGACCAAGTGGGGACCTGTTACAAGGGAAGTGCCTGCAGTAACTTTCGGGATGGCCATTCTAGTTAGTTATATCCAAGTCAGTTGTTTTTTTTACAATACAAAAAGAACGTGGTAAGCTGCGATAAGCTATAGGAAGTGGGATGCACACATTAGTGACCTATAGATTTTCTTTTTACAAAATAAACTCTCAATTTTAAACGATAATGGTAAATCACTGATGAAGGTTAGGCTGGATTCCCATGAAGATGTGATTATTAAAGAGGAGAGTTTCAAAAATGCGTAGATAGCTCAATTGGTAGAGCTCCGGAAACGGAAGATGTGGTTCAATTCCACTAAGCGCTCAATAATAAGTTCTTTCACCCCAAACGCTGAGTGCGTGGTCAACAATAGCCTGATCAGCTATCGAACAGACTTTGAAAGAATGGAATCTCAGTTGGATACTAGAATTGTAGATAAAACACGCGCGTGTTCCTAAGAGACTAGTGGATTAAACAGTTCAACCAAGTGTGTTTTAGCTCAGGCGGATAGAGCACCGGGTATCCCGGAGGTCATGGGTTCGAGCCCCATATACATGCCTATAATTTTTAGATAATTATTAACAATTAAATTTAGATCAATGAAAAACTTTGGTATTACAGTTTTAGTAATCTTAGGCCTTCTAGCCTTAGTATTAGTAGGAATGGGAGTGCGCTCTTGTTCTATTGCACAGAATCATGTGTATAAAAGCATGGAAAATGCTGTTATCTCATATGATGAGTATCAAGACATTTATGGTACTTGTAAACAATTAAATGCGGATCTTGGAGTTATTAAAGAAACTCCTGATAATGATCCTCAATTCAGTCAGTTTTCAAAAGCACAACGCATTAATACCATAAAGCAAAATCTTAACCGATGGATTGCTGAGTATAATGCTAAAAGTAAACATATTGACAAGAAGTGGTGGAAATCCTCCGAATTACCATATGAATTATCAACAAATCTATTTTCTAATTATTAAAATTGCATTAAATGAAAAATTTCAAATGGTTTTCAGTGTTGTTTACAGCACTTGTCTTTTTAGTATGTACAGCAGAATCCTGTGATATGGGAAATCGACCTCGAAACACTTCAGCTTTGGATGAACAAGCTCATACTGAAAACAATCAGCAAACTTTGCTTCAAAATCAGCCATTACCTACAATTACCTGGAGTATGGAAAGAGACAACTTGATTAAACTGAAAAAACTTCAGAATGACAGAGGAATCAATTTTTATATGTATATCTTTATCGAAGGAATTTCTGAACCAGTTGGTTACTACCAGGTCAATAAAGTATCCTCAGTAAATAGCCAGTTAAGCAATCCAATGCAGATTATATCAGGACATCTTTCAAATAATGATTTACCGGCCGGAACTATAGCAGTAATTGATAGTCCATCAGAAGATGGTAGTTATGGAACAAATGGAGACGCAGTCTTTGGGTTTACACCTGAAGGAATATGTATTCAAACAAATATGCATTATATAACAGCATCAGTTCCATTAAATTTTACACATCCCGTCAATCGCCTGGCAATCATAAATACAGAAGAAGCAAAAACAATACTCGCCGCTACAAAGAAAGCGATGCAATAAGAAAAATAAAGGAATCCTCGTAGCTCAGGTGGTGGAGCATCATCCGGATGAAGGTCAGTGGTTCGAGTCCACTCGGGGAAACAATTAGTATTCACCTTTTAAAATAAATAACATGGAACTGTCTAAAAGACAAGAGCGGAAGGCTGCAAGAGCTTCCAAAAAGGATAAAAATGGCATTTCAATGACCTTTTCAAGGCCAGTTCGCAGAGCAATGCAACGTATTAATCGCAGAATGAGTGCTTATGAAGCAGCACCAGTCTCAAAGGAATCAGGCCATCAATTTTCAAGACCTGGTAAAAACGAGTGTTATTAAATACATCCTGCTATGAAATCTGTAAAAGATTGGGTTAAGAAATTACCAGCTGAATACAGACTTCTTGCTAGGAAAAGTATGATTAAACCAGATCTTATAGTAAACTCAATGAGTAATGCTATAAGGTTTGGATTCAATTTTCCTGAAAAGGATAAATATTTTTGGTTAGATATTTCTGATCATTATTTACTGGGAACTCCATTACCAGAAATGCCAAATAAAAAAAGAAAAATTGCTTTTATAAAAGGAGATGGTTCTGTTAATAGTCCATTTTGGCAAGATGGCGATTGGGAGGAATTAAAAATTAATAAATTATAATTATCATGTTTACGCCAATTTCACGAGAAGATTTAGAGGTAGGCAAAACTTACTTCGATGGGCCTTATGAGCATTCGATTGCTCTCCAACTTTTAGAGAAAAGTCAGAAATGGATTTATTTAAAATACATCTCTGGAGGTAATATTTATGGTAATTATGAAGGTGATAGGATTCCATTTAATTCAAAAGGAAATCCTTTCTATTTAAAAGACTAGTATATGAAGTACTAAAAGTTAAACCTTAGAGGGAAATGTAAATCAGTGCTTGAATGATAGGATAAGACCTATCTGTATGAAGTATACTTACTTGCTGACCAACAAGTATAAATAAGCAAGGCCCATGGATAGGTTAGTTCATCGGTAAGATTGAGAGAAGCTAGTATTCTTTTGGTAAATATTAAGTTTAACACAATTTTTTGAGTACTCATAAAGCTTAAAAATTAATACTCGACTTTTAGAGTAAGACTTCCATACTAGAAGTATATAAAAGAAATGTGATTGTTGAGAAGGGCTTTTCCAAGATAGGCATATTGAGGATTAAAAAAGAAGTCACAATGAAAGAGGCTTTCAGTTAAAATGGTATTAGTGCTATATACACTGCTGAAATGAATAAACGGGGCACCATAGTATAAAAATAATAAATATAATATTAATGGGTACTACTAAGATGTATAGATCTTAATGGTACCCATTTTTGATAAAATTAACAATTTAAAAGTAAACAAAATGAAAACTTTTTTATTATGTGTTGTATTATGTGTTTCTTTCTCTGTCTCAGGACAGAATAATGTAAGAAACATGACTATTTATAATATAAATGGTTTTGTATCTGAATGTCTCAAAGAATTAAAAGTAGATTCAACTTTGATCAATATACAATTGGTTGATGGATTAATTTACAATAAATATTATGCAGTATGTCAAAAAAATGACATGTTGTACGTTATTGCTATTTCAAATACACTTTTTTATGATGCTACCTTACAGGCAATTGCTCATGAATTAGTGCATATTTCTCAGTACACAAGTGGAAGATTAAAAGTTGGACAAAATGGCAATATTGAGTTTTCTCAAGTAGCCCTACATACTTCAACTGATTCTCATTATAATGACCCTCAAGAAGTTGAAGCCCGAAATGTCGGATTCCAACTATATGAGAAGTATAAAAAATCCTACTTATTTAAATAAGATTATCAAAATACAGGAAATAATTATCGTCATCTGTTATCGGCAATAAAGCCGCTGGCACTGCATAAGTAA
>Ga0302271_10001500_pt1 | contig 22253 bp, 14 predicted proteins | sample III_Bog_N1_1_FD_198767 | JGI IMG/M metagenome (GOLD analysis project Ga0302271, IMG submission 198767) | Peat permafrost microbial communities from Stordalen Mire near Abisko, Sweden - III_Bog_N1_1 | ecosystem: Environmental > Terrestrial > Soil > Wetlands > Peat | place: Sweden: Abisko... | reverse complement strand
CATGTTCTTCCTCGGCGACCTATCAAATGTTCAAAACAAGATAATTAATATTAATTGGCATATTAGCTTGTTATTTTTCAAGATTAAATTACGATTCTGTCAAAGTCATTGAGCACTTCTCTGAAGCACTTTTCAGTTTCTGTTTGACAAGACAATTCATGCATTTATGTTGTTAATACCACATTGTAAATACGAACTCATTAATTAATGTACCAAATAAAACACGCAATCCATACCTTCAGAGTGGATCCATGCTAACTAGACTGATTCTTAGTGATGCTCTTACAATACCTGCCTTTCCTCAGGAGTGATGTCTCTGAGATACTTAGCTGGATTCCCTGCCCAGATCTGTCATAAATCACCCAATAACAAATAATATTTTATAATTCCTAAGCAGTGGGTGTTTCAAAGGATTTAAAAGAAATTATTTGATTTGTTCTACTTAGTTAGATGGCACAGATGTACCTTCTGGGAGAACTGCCCCAGCAGTGACAACTGCATTAGCAGATACGTTGCTGCCAGTAGATACAGTAGCACCCATGCCAACAAAAGCATTATCACCGATTACTGCTGCTTGAATGTATGCATTCGGACCGATAAACACAGAATCACCAAGGACTGTCTTCTGATTTAAGCGAGCTGCTTAGATATTTGCAAGATCTTGAATTACTGTCTATTTGCCAATTGAAATTGGACCGATTTCTCCTCTAAGCGTTGCTCCATACCAAACGGAAGACCCTTCCTTTGCTGTCACATTACCGATTACTACGCTATTAGGTGCTAGAAATTCACTCTGTTCGATAGCAACACCAAACATAAAAATAGTCCAAACACTTTAGAATTTATATGTAGAAAATAATCTGAATATCTTGTGTCCCAAAGAATACTTCCTACATAAATTGGTATTGTCTTTCTTCCTTACATAATTACAATGGACACATATTCCCTTATCTTGTAGAATTTGTAGTCCCCTCCTTGTCCTATGATTTCCCCATTTACAAACATTTTTGCAATAAACCAGAATCTCAACATACCTGAATAAGATTCGGCTATTTCTAAGCTACAGCTAGATTTCGAAGGGAAGGAACTAAACGATCATCGCTAGTGTATGGTTATTACATTGCTTGCCCATTCAAAGCAAGAGTCTTGCCAATATGACGGTAAAGTGGACCTAAAACATTGACTGATAGCTTTTCATAAGCATCGAAGATCCTTAGTCTCAACATTTCTCTCACTATTTTTATTACTACAAATAACTCTTTAATTACTGTCAGTCTGTGGGTAATGATTTGCTTATTCGTTTCTTTGATTACGTCTAGACTTTGATAAATAATCAGAAAGATTTTCTTTTTTTTTTCTCTCGCAAACTGTTCTCTTTTGTGTTAGAATCTTATGAGTGCAAAAACTAACACATAATTTTTTGTATGTATTATACTATTGCTACTAAGCCAAGACAACTAGTTTTTGCAATAATACTCAGAAACTTCAGAGCATGTTTACCGATTTGAAATTTTTAATCTAAAAATGATTATGAATATTCTTAGCATTTTTTTGTTTTTAATCTTAGATTGCTCAAACTTTTATAAAAAAATAAATGGTTATTTAGGTAGTACAAGATCTTAATACAAAGATTCATTTATTCTCAATAGGTACATAAGACCCTTATTTGAGAATCACAAATTCATGAGAGATTTTATGAGCCCTTGAGATTGCTAGGGGGAGATGAAGTTTCTCTGGTTCAATAATGCATTTATTGCAAAGATAAAGTTCAAAGCAAGTTATGCACTTACGTATCGTTTACTCGTTGCTTGCTGATAAATTAGTGCAAGAATTGTTGCTGCATTGGATCTATCAAAAAGCAGAATCAATCAAACAAATTCAGTTAAAATCTAATAATATTTTGTTAAAGATTTTAAACCCCCGATTTTAAATAAATATGCTAACAATTGTCTTAATTTGGAGGTGATTTTAAGTGATAATAGACAGTGCGTGCCAGGGTAGATGTTTTCCAGGTGTTGGCTGACTCGGTGATTAGGAAAAGTAGCATTCTTAACCTTAATTATTGATATGTTACAAAGTGAGTTTAACAATTAGTTTTGAAAATTGAATAACTTTTGATTGTTTAATAGAAATCTTTACATAAGTTAAAGTAGTCTTCCAGTTTAGTAGCAGTTGCACACTCATTGCAAGTGAAGTATTATCCAATTAAAGGGCTCTTTCCACATACGAAGCATGTTTTATTTCTAAATATCGGTAGATTGTCATAAATCATTCTAGATTTCTTGCCAACAGCCCAATCATTATCCTTATTTTATCTCGTTAAGGCATTTTAATGCTTAAGTCCGAGCCATCCTGTCCTTAACGGCAATTATTTCGAAAATAACTCTATGAACTTGCATCCTGGCATAAGCAGATCAATGGTGTTGTAGATTTGATCAGGAGCAGCTGCATATGATGTTGAAGCTGCTGCTAAAATGACATTATTAGCTACTTTTGTCACGTACTCTACAGTTCTTGAATTTATTTGTTTTTTTACACCAACTAAGCATAATTCCTTAGAGTTCAAAAGTGGACTTAGTTTCTAAGCAGACACACTTGGTACACATGCAGTTTTGTCAATTTTATTCCAGACGATCTACTCAATAACATCGTATCCCCATTGACTCATCACAGTGTAACTGCTCGATAGAGTTAAGTTTCCAGTCCAGAAAAATAGAAATCCGTGAGTAGATAATTCTTCTATTTGGCAATTTATGAATTATTGTGCACTCCATTCTTCATGACTCTCACGGGGAGACACCATTATGGCTAAAACAAAAGATTTTTAGTTTTATTAGAGATAGGATAAAGACAGAATTAGCTTAAAATAGATGGAAATTGTGCATTCTAAGCCTTGCTTTGAAAAAATCATACCATCGAAGGACTTAAATTATTAGATTAACGGTGCAAAATCAAATAACCCTAGATCGCAAGTAATCATTGCTTTAGAGGAGTATTTTTGCTCGTGTGAAAGCTCATGCAAGTAGACTTTACGCTCGATAATGCCTTGACTAATACCTTTCAATTCGCTGCTGTGATTCTCAAAGATCCTATTGAACAGTGATAAATCTAATAGATTTGGGTTGGGATGTTCGAGCAGTCCTCTTTATCCTTCGTAGACGTACTTTTAGTCTTCGGTTAGTTCTTCAGATATTGCATTTTTCTTGGCTTTTTTACTTGATACCAAGAATGAAGATGAAGCCATTCCTGATAGAGTTTCATTTTGTTTACGTTTTTTCAACAAAATATTGTTCTTTTTCAATTCTTCTTTCATCTTTTTCTTGTTCTTTCTTTTAGATAAAGGACGAGTCTCGGGCATCATATTCTCTTCTTCACAACACAAACAGAAAAATAAAGCAAATATTTGTTTTCCCTGAAAAATTGAAACACTGGGAATTTACCAAAGATATAGCGCCTTGACTATCTACGTTCTCTCTTAGCAGAGAATACAGCAATCTTGCCATTATTAGTATTAATAGTATTTTGACTGTTATCGGAGTTATTATCTTCAGTGCAATACTCTTCAACTTAGTTTTCAGCATGATCTCTAAAGATATTCCTGCTTTCTGTGAAATCAGGCAAGGCTGCAGACAATGAATTATCATTCATCTTTCTAATTGAATTCTTCAACTTGTCAACCTGCAGCTGCTCATCACTATCAATCATCTTTTATTCAAATAAAAAAAATTTCTACTCAAGCGGCTAGATGTCTTCAAAGACATTATTATAATTTAGTTCTGCAAATATGAAACAAAAGAATAGTCGATTTACCTATTTAAAGATTGAATGACTGGTTTCAATAGTATTTTTCTTCTAATTATTTATGAATATCAGTTCATTCTTTTTTATCAGAAATGAAATCAGATCTTTAGCCAACCAAATTGAACATTTTTTAAACTTTTTTTAAAAGTCATTCGATTTCCCTTTGATTGTACTTCTCTCCAATAGCCTATGTATTTAAACAATTCTTACCTCTTCCACAAAACTATTTTGGTCTTTTGATTGTTTCACAGGAAAAATTACTGAACTCAAAGACATTTATCCCTTATGAGGAATTCAATAATGTAACAATCTGAGCCTAAGAAAAATGGAATTTGGAGCATAGCTTGTTGTGTTTAAGAAGAAAAAAACCTTGAATTTAATAATCCCTAATTGTTTAGTTTGTCTTCTTTGCTGCAGAAATGAAAAAGAGTCCAAGCAAAGGCATGTTTGTTTTAATTATTGAAAAAATGGAAATGTTCACAATTCTTGCAAAGGTTAAGTTTTTGTGTTGAAGTAATATTGTATTTACAGAAAATCGATCTTTCATTATCAAATAATCAGAATGATTTTTCACTCAGGAAAAAAGAAAATAAGATCTAGTTAGTTTATTGCTTTACTAGGATATTACTCTCAAAGGCACAGGAATAAAAGACTTATAATTAGTAATCTTCACTTGCTGGAGTTTGATTCAAAAGCTGACAAGAAAAATAATCTTCACTGCAATCAAGTTTACAACAACAAAAAAGTCCAGAAAGCAAACTGAACAAAACTCTCTCTCTTTTTTTCTTCTCCCAGACAGCATATCCACCTCTGCAATGGCACATAGCAAAGCAGAGTAGCGCTTGTAGGATTTAACTGATTATTTAGCTTCATAAGACACACAATCTACTTTACTCAAAGATCAACATTTCTACAAACATCCTAAGACCTAAGCAGCTCCATCACTAATGATCTCAAATCAGATTTCAAATGCTCCTCTCCCTTTACTCGCAGCCACTTGCTGCAGACTCAGTGGATAACTAACTCAATACCCAAATAAATCATTCAGAATATCCAGCAAAAACTCTAATTCACCGAATCCAATTTTTCCTCCGACTTCTGACGAACCTCAATCCAACTAGCTTCCTCTATCTCTGTCGTAATTCAGTATCTCATCACCAACAGTCAATCAGCGCTACCAACCTTAAGTATCAGACAACAAAAACAACCATAAATACTCTCTCTCACTCTCAAATTACACTGAAGATCTTTTTCACAAAGATACATTACAAATCGACAGTCTAGGAAAAAATCTCAATAAAACTGTCCTTCCCAGCAATAACGACAACTACAACAGCAGTACTATTAATCTTACCACCAAAGGCTACAACAATAGCTTACCAAGTTCATCAGTTCTTGGTTATCCAGCTTTTTAAACTCTTGATATTTCTCATGTGAAAAATAACACAATAGACAAATCTCTACGCCACAGCGCACAATCACACACATAAAACCCTCCTCTTCCTCATAATTAGATGCTTCTTAACCCCTAAGAAGTACCTGCAATCCCTATAAGTAAGCTCGTTGAAAAGAATCAGACTAAAAAGCATGCAAACATGTTCAGACACTATTGCCGTCCTAGCAGAATCGATCGATATGATCTCTCAGATTCACCAAAGATTAAATCTTTATTACAGGAAAGACGCTAATTTTTTTCTTTTTCACCTTCGAAAAGAGCTAACCATCCACTAATATAGTCCTAGTAATAAGATCAAAGCACTTCTAACATTATATCTTCTCCTAAGTCGTAATGGAAAATTATGGAATCTCCTTCTATGAAATAACAACGTGAAAGTATCAATGCAACATCTCCAACAACGCTTAAAAAGAAAGATCACCACACAAAGAGCAGGGTCAATGAGAGTTTCTCTGGAAATGAAGAGGATATTGAGAGGTATTTTGTCGAAAAGGAACAAAAAAAAAGAACCATTGATTAAGAAATTGCCACCAGTAGCATGTACATTAATTACTTGATTAGGAAATAGAAAACAAGGAAATCACCTAGGCTTGAACGTATAAATCATGTCAATAAAGGAAACGATAGCAGTAATAGTTGTAGTTAAGTTGATGTTTCTCTACAAGATCACAATAGAGCTCGACTTGAAATATTACAAAATTAACTTGAAGATCAATTCAAAATTGAGATAAAAAATGACCCGAAAGCGAAAAGGAACAGGGATAATAGTGTAAAGAGTAAGGAAAGCTCGATTTAGATCTAAAATATAGCAGAAACTAAGAAAATTAATTATAGTTCACCTGAAGGGAAATATCAGAATGAATGTTCACCAAAGCAGCCTCTGAAGTTGAATTTAAGAATTCAGCAAGGAGGGCAGGGCATCAAGCAATAACAATAACAGTAAATTTCGAAATAATCTAATGATCTCTAATCCTTAAATCATAGAACAAAGAGAATCCATTCTGTCACAACTGATAAACTCAGTGAGTTTGAAACACAATAGTTGCACGCAGCACTAGACAAAATGAGAAACGAAAGAGAACAATTTATCTTGAAACTCAAGAAAGCTCATCAAATTTATTCATAAAGAATCAGAAATAATGACTCTTAATGAGAAAGAGACATTGTTTTGGTTATTATTTTTAAATTCTATTCATTTTTTGAGATTCTCAGCAATAAAATACTCCTTGCTGCAAACTACATAAACTTTTTCCTTTTTCTAGTTAAGTCTCCTTGAGTTCATTGTAAATTTGTGTTAATTCCAGTTAAAAAATCTTTATATTTGTTAATTTCAAAGTAATTTTGAGGAAAAAAATGTGTGCTAGAGTGTTCTTCTTCCCTACAAACAAAAAATGAGATACTTTTTTTAAAAAAAATATTGATTTATTCTGCTAAATTAGAATAAAGTCTTGATCGATCTGTTTAATCATTTTCATCGTTTGCTTTCGTATTGTTCTGCAGCGTTGTTGAGGTTAATCTCGAAGCTCCTGAGTCCTTCTTTGAGATTATCGTTTTCTGTTTGGCTAAAACAAGTTCAAAATCATATTATTGTCAGATTTCTTGTTTATTAAAATCTCTAAAAAAGTGAATAGAAATATGGTAAATGTATTATTATTGTCTGACTATTTTCTTAAGGTTTCTTCAGCATCGATAACTTGTAGATCTTTGATGGCTTGATGCTCTTATTGAAGCTGATTAAGTTTGCTAAGTGTACTTATTTTGCGTTATAACGTATCGATTTTCTATTAATCTTGTCCCATGATTTCCTCGTAATGTTTGATCAACTCATTTTAGCTCTCTTGTTCTTTGCCACTAGTGACACCACCTTAGCTTCTCTCCACACCAGATTCACGCACAACACGCTCCTGAAACATAAAATATTTTGTTATTTTAGTCAACTTTTTAATTTTTTTTTTTACAATCGGCAGATATTTCATGGTTTCTAGGACAGTTTCAACTTGCACTGGCTTTTCAACAATAATTGGTTGAGGCTAAATCACAACCCTCATTGCTTCTAGCTTATAATTTTGAATCTTCAATCGTTGCTTATCTATCTTATCCTCAAGGTTGCTGATAATCCTCTCATATTATCGACGAAGTTCTGCAACTTGCTTCTCTGCTTCAGTTTAGTTTCTCTGCAAAGAAAACTTGTCTAATTGCTCTTATAATTGGATCCTCGATTGCAGCTAGAAACTACTCAACTCCATGGTCTTCAGATGAAGCTACTAATCAAGCTAAGCACAATCCTACTCTAACTTAGCAACTCGTGTATCTCGCCAAGCTAACTGAGACTTCAAATTCACAATCTATTCCTCGTAGAAGGTTTTAGTTGATTTATCACTGAGACTGCTAGCTAAACGACATTTCTCCTAAAAATTAAAAAAAAATTACAAAAATGATAAAAACAAAACAATCACAATAATCAATCAATTCAGCCCCCTGAGGTTCTTGAATCCTATATTTATCTACCTTAAGATCTTGTATTTGTTCTTCATAAGAATCTGCTTGCGATTGTATTTCTTTCTTGAGAACTTCTTTAGTGTTTTTATACTTTTCACTATTCTTAGCGTATCTCTTCTCGAAGCTGTCTAAGGTTGACTGCAAAGCTGCTACATTCTACTCTAATGTGGATATTTTAGCAGTAGCTTCTAAAAGAGTTTGCTTTAGTTCTTATTAAATGGCTCTTTCTTTTTCGAGAACTAGATTTTGTTCCGTCTCGATCAATGCAAGTTGCTAGCACTTTATTATATTCCAAAAAAAGACATTCCTTTATTACACTCAAAGACCATAATGGATACTAATCTCTTTCTCATCAACTTTGAGCATATTTCCTTACATATTATTGCTCGCATGTCATGAGAATAGATGCCTTTTGCTCATCAAGAGCAGTCGTTAACTGCTATTCCAGCTCATAGACTCTGACTCTAAGTTGATCTCTTTCGACGAGCAGCTTCTGATTGATGTCAATTGTCTCGATTTATGTTGTATCGACTTCAACATATCCAGTGTTGTACATTCGTTATTATCCTGACACCTAAAATGTCTTAACTTGACGATTCTACTAATGTTGAATTAGCTACGGCTATTACTACAATTAACCTCCATTTGATTGTTAAAGAACATTCGCTTGTTGTTAGTTGGAATTCCCATAAGAAGCAGATTGTTAATTGAAAATAGCTCCCTACGCTGCTTCAATTGTTTTTCCATTTTCTTGCTTGTAGTGCAAGTGATAGTGGATCTTCTTTAGTTTCGGATCGGAATACACGCAGTTGCTCATTTTAAATAAATCTTCAAGTTTTATTTCTGTTTTGATGCGATTAATTCGATTTAATTGCTCTTAACAATTAAGTTTTCTTTCTTTTTTGAATATGTTTTTGTGGGAAGAAGGTTAAACTCAAAAAAAAAGGACTTATTTTGTTTTTCGTTTCAAAAAATACACGCAACAACAACAACAGCAATTTGTATTTTCGTTTGATAGACCGCTTGTAAATAGGAAAAATTCAAAAAAGAAGAAGAAGGAAGTGGAGAGAACACACAGACAAATGAATAAGATATTTTGATCAACTTTGAAATTTTCAAGCCATTGATTTTTTCAACTGGAAACTAAAACAAACATTTAAAGCAAAAAATTCTTGAGCTAGACGGACAATGTGATTGTTTTGATTTGATGTTTAGAATGGAATCAATGTTAAATATATGTTTTTATTTATTCATGATGGTTTGTTAATGTATTAGATTTATTATTTAGAGTGAGTAGATTGACGTTGCTTTGCTTGAAAAATTAGTTAGCATCAGCACAAAGAAGGAATATCTCAATAGGTTCAATATTTTATGTGAGAGGCAATATGTGCTAAGAATGTAACCCCCAAAAAGGGTCATTTCAAGCTGGTTCTTTTTAAAAACTTAAGGTAGATCATACTTAACACATTAGTCGTCTCTCATCGCAGGAAGAAAAAACAAAAAATATTCATCTTCTTTTATAAAAATCAATCAATCTATCTCATCTCTTTCTCTCTCTCTTTTTGTTGTAAATCTTCATCAACATGCATTGGTCTTTGTTACGACATAAGCTACTGTCCATTTTGAAAAGGAGCAGACATTGTCAGATAGATCACAGATGAATTCATAGCAATAATCATAAAACGGCTAAAAACTGTTCGGGATAACCATTTACTCAGTATTAAATGTGGTATTTAAAAATTAGATTATTGCTAGGATACATCTCGGTTATGATCAAGTTGGATCGTTTCTAGTTAGGCTATTTATTGAAACTTTTCAGCAGAAGTATAGAATCATCGTTTGGTAAAATAAAGCAACATGGCGATAGGAATCTAGAGGGAATATAAATGCACAGAATTTTAGATATTTCTTATTGTTATGCTTTGTTTGGGGGGTGATTTTCATTCATAAGACTAATTAATTTTTAAGTTTAAATTCCTTTCCTTGCATGCACCGTTGAAATCCAAATCAAATTCAAATTAACTATTGGGTGTTTGAAACAAATGATTTTTATCTATCCACTAAAGATAAATGAGATAAAAGGTACATTCTATGGATAAGATGTTAACATCTACAAATCAAAGTTGATTGTTATTAGATTTAGTGATTTGTTGCATTTTTTCTTTAGAAGAAACACACAGACAAAGTTCTTTTGAGCATATTTTTTTTCATGCTTCTTTCTTCTTGGATGCATGCTCGTTGGCTACTTTATACAAACTTGCAGCGAAGGTCATCAGGAACTTCGAATTTACCTAATAGAGTGTTAAAAAATAATTATGATCTCTTTTGAAATGAATCATAAAAATTGTTAATTACATCACGAATATGTTCCCACACAAGGAAAACTGCAGCTCCTAGCTTTCTCGCCACAGAAATCGCATATTTCGCGTTATTTGTAACTTCCTCCTCAGTCACTCCAGGTGTTATCAAGTCCTAGTTGATTGCTCTGGGTTCGATTGACTGCATGACTTTCAAGAAGAAAATTGACGATTTCAACTGCTTGTCCTTAAAATGTGCAATTCTGTTCTCCGCTGGGACAAGTCCATTAGCCCACTCGACTAATTTATTCTCATTCATTTCCCCGATGACTTAGACAGATTGCTTCTTCATCAATTACCAGACAATAGCGAGAATAAGTTTCTTGTTTCCATCAACGATATCTGTGCCACCAATGCCAACGAGTTAGCAGTTAAGCTCTTTTGCGAGATTTATTGCATAGTTAGCGTTGGCAATCTTGTTGAATTTCGAATTCTAAAAAGAAAAGAATGACATATTAATATACAAGATTAATGGCTATTCTTGTAGGTTACCTTCGTGGATAGTTTCTTCAAATCTACTTTGCCTGGAGCAAGTTTATCCATGATTTTACAGAGTATCAACCCGTCTCTCATATCTTAAATGAGATTATTTATGTACACATCTTCAATGTTCAGGGAATTCATCCACATTCTGAAGACTCGCTCTTCTCTAGAAGCCTCAGGATCATTGTCGTCATCGATGATACCTGCTGCGGTCACTTTCTCTTCTTCCGTTGGTGTGAGTCCAGAGCAGTTGTTGAAGAGATGCGCTAGGAAAATGAGATTGAGTTTGGAATGTCCATTGATAATATCGGATGGCTTAATGCAAGGAGGCACTCCAACTGTTTTAGCATCGTTGATAACCTTTTTGCAGCGCTCTAGCTGATCTAATTCTAAGCCTTTCTTGTCGCAAGTTGATGGAGATATCTGATTCAGCAGCACAGTGTATTCATTGCCTTTTGAAAAGGAAGAAAAACAAACAAGCAAAAATAGTAAACAAAACATTCATTTCCTAGCATGTTGGTTTAATTCATACCTGAGGCGATATCTTTGGTGAAATTAGCGATTCTTGTGGGGTAATTGGCATTAGAGAGATGATAGTTTACCCATCTGATTAGAAGTTCTTCCTTGGGGAGTTTCAGGAGATCACCGATTTCTTCATCTTCTTTCTTGAGACGGATCAAATAAGGATGGTTCTTTAAGTCAATTTTTGTCAGCATTTGAATCTGCAGAAAAATATGAGAATTTGGTGAGAAACTTCTTCCAAGGAAATGAATATAAATCTGATGTTATTTTGTTATTTTTGATGTTCATAGATTACTCTGATGATCTGCCAAACGAGTCCAAGGATAATGTGTTCTCTCTTGTCGATAATGCTATTGTTATTGATATTCACGCAGACACATCCGATAGCCTTAGCAGATGCTATTGCCAGAGTGAGATTTTCCTGGAAATACAATAAAAGAGATAATTTAGAATCATTGTTCGATTGTATTGAAGTTTATCCATCAAAATGTTCTAAACTATTAGACAACATCCACTAGAATAATCTTTTCTTACATTGGCCTTGAAGATATTGATATTCTTGATGTTGATAGCTCTATGATCAATCGTGCCTGACTAAGCCTTGTTCACCATCTTGCTAATTATCAAAAAACATTATGTTTTTCTTCAGTTAATCTTATTGGGAAAATTAAGTTAATTCTATTTTACCATAACAGCACACCATCTCCAACAGCTTCAAAAAGCTTGGAGGAAGGAGTAATAGGTAATCTCCCCTTTAAATCTTCATCGTCCTTTAAAATAATAGGAGAATGTATTAAAATAAAGGATTTTTCTAAAAACATCAGAAGTAATAAAATAGATTTAAAGAAATAAAGATGCATTTAAAAGATCATTATGTGTTTTGTCTTGATCTTACAGCTAGGAAGTAGTTGATGTGCTCGACATAAGCATTGACTTCATCTTCTGTGAAGGAGTGGACTGAATTGGAGTCAGTCACTTTGTTTTCTACATTTGTTTTAACAACTGTTTTTAGAGTATCCATTTTGTTGTTGCGAAATATTCTTGTTATATGATTGTATTTATTTAGTTTTTGAGTGAAATTGTTTTTTGTTCGTTCTTATCTGTCTGTTTGCCTCAGGGAGTATCTTTTTCTAGTTGCTGCTCTCTGATTCATCAGCCAGCAGACAAGACTTAATATCCTCCCCGCTCTCAAAATAATAATAAATAATAAGTTTACATTATTATTTTTTGGGTTTCTGTTTTGGAGAAATGAGATAGATCTTAAAAAGAAGATAATAGAAATGGATTGTTCTTCATCTTGGAAATCAAGATAAATGAAAAAACCAAATATTGTCAAAAATATGATGGATAATTGATTTAGAAATTGTATTTCTTTCAAAATATATTCATTTTAAGAACCAAATTCCATTTTAGATTGCCAATATGGAAATTGAATAAAAAATCTTTATTTTACAATAAAAGAGATATTTATGTGGTTGTGAAGATTAATTAGGTGAAGAGATCGTTAGACATGAAAAAGAGAGATTAAAGGAGGGGACAACATTGAAAGATTGAAGCAATAAATTATTTATGTTTAGGGTGGGGAGGGGGAGATTCAAAAAAAAAGAAGGAAAGATTGAAAGATCGATAAAGGGGAATGTATCTCATTTGAAAGGGGGAATTTCAAAGGTGAATAATTCATTAGATTCCAAAGAACGATAAGAAATTTAAAGAAACAAAACAAAAAAAGTAGTTAGTCACAATAGTTAACCAGGTTGTTGAGTTAGAAGAAACAAAACATAACATTTACAGATAAGAATTACACAAATAAATGAGTGCTCAGTAATTACAATAGCAATAATAATAGCAGACAAGCTTAACTCCATAATAATAGCAGCAGTAGTAATAACTATCCCAGTAGAATGTTGATCAGTAGGTTCTGTTGCAATAATAGTAGCAACTTCAACAACAATAATATGAACAGCAGTAGCAATATTAACTGCAATAACAGCAGTAAATACTCCAGTAGCAATAACAATAATAGCAGTAATAGCAGTAACAGTAACAGCAGTTATAACAGCAGTATGAAGCGAACATCTAAGAAGGTGCAAATCTCCGAGCTGAGTTAGAGACATTGGAGGAATAAATCGATGTTTTAACAGAGCATCAAGAGAATTGCATGCGTGGTGGGAAGTACATTGAAGCAGAGATGTCAGCGAAGAAGATTAAGGAGCTGAAGGACACCTTGGAAGCGAAGCGCAAAGAAGAAATGAGACAGAGACATCTAAACGAGACTTTAGGAGTAGAAAGAGCGCATTTAGAAGAATTCAATTAATTCAATGAATTCTGGGATAAAAAAATGCTGGAATTCAACGAAGAAGCGAAGAACATCGAAACATAACTGATTCAAAGGCAGGATTATGAATACCAGCAAGTCGCAGAAGAATTAGACAAGGCTGTGCCTTTTGCACCTAAAGACTCCTCTGAAATTTTGAATCTACTCAAAATGGAAGAACATCTTGCAAAATAGAATAGGTAAGTGAGATGAAGGAATTTCAGGATTTTTCAGGGGATGTTTTCTGCAATTGTCTCTGAATAATCTAATTTTGGATTATTTTAGGTTTATGGAAGCACATTAAGTCCAGCAAAAGAGAATCTAACTTCAGAAAGATGAAGCTTAAAACTGGGCGGGGCAGAGAGTAGCTAAGATTAAGAATCAAATGAGTTAACTCAGACTCAGATAAAACAACGAACTTAATGCTCTCAGACAAAGAATCACCTCAGGATAAGAAGAATAAAGGAAAAATAGATCCATCGAACTTGAAAGGTAATCTCTATTAGCTGTTTTGCATTTGAAATTAAACTGATCAACTTTTGTATGACTGAGAATAGACTCTTGCAGAAGTATCAGAACGTGAAGAAAGAACTTGAAGACGGATAGCAAAAAGAATTCCTGTCTTTTAGAAAGTCATTCACTTCTAGAGGTATCTTATTCGAATACTTAACCCTAAAATTATTTTAAAAACAAAACTGGTTTGGCTAGGAAATATACCTAAATACTTTTTGTTTGTTTTTGTTAACTAGCTCCGACAAGTCTGACAATGTCAAGATATCAGTAAGGTTCTAGATTTAACAGCACACTTAAAGTCTGAGAGAGAGATATGAAAATCGAAGCAAGATAAATAAAGAGTTTTCTTCTTTTTTTCGTACTTATTTCAGACAGCTTTTGAATCATCACAGAATACGACAAGAAATTCAATAGTCACCTTATTTCATTAATTTCTTTATTGCTTAGTTAGCGAGTTTGCAATTTGTTTATGTTCAAATTCAAAATTTTGATAGATTTCTTGAGAATTCACTACAAAAAAATATTAATAAACTGTTTATGATTTGGTATACGAACCCACAAACTAAACTACAACAACATATTTAATATCATTCAAAGCAGCATTCAATCTATTTTATCTTTATTATTATCTAACAAAGCACCATTTATGTGCTTAAAAATCATACCATTGGATAAAGATCTTGGATTGTGTTTGTTTGGCTAACATAGTAACTCCCAAATACAAAAAAAAATCTTTATTTTCTATTAAAATCCATTCGTAATAAAGAAATACAGAACATTCTGCTGGTTACTTAATAAAACTCCAACAATTTGCGTCATTTACCAATCCCAAACAAATTCTTCCTATTTTTTAGGTCTAAAAACAAGATAATAAGTCAACACAACTAGTAGTTTTCACAATCCTTATGATTCAATTAAGATATTTTATCACTTTATTACATCTTCATAATATGAAATTAACTAGGAAAGCTGTTTTATTTATACAATGCAACCGACTTATCAGCAAAAAATAACTCCTCCAAATGGCAAAATGATATTTTCAAAAATGAGAATAAGTTCTCTTATTTATAGAGATATCTAAATCCTGAATTCTTTTATTAACTTAAAATAAATTCATTTAGCATTGTTGCAGTCAAAGCAGTATTGAACAGATAGTAATATATTCGTCTTTTATATAAGAATTTTCTTCAGAATATGGTCCTTTGCTTAATTTCTCAAATCTCCCGCAGTAAAAATGAAAAAAATAATTTAATAAATATTTTCTACTAAAACACTTTTAAATCCCTAAGCTTTTCCCCTTATCTCCTTAGTCTTATCTCTCTCTATGCAATCTCTAGTTAGCTCACATCGCTGGGAGTTCTTGCGAGCTTTAGCTGGCATGTCAGTGTCAATGCTTACAATCATGGCATTTGGAGTGCATTGCATGCTAGTCGTCTGGGCATTGCTGACTATGAATGTGGTTTACTTGACATTTACAGTTCTTTAAATTCTCCATCAAGTCCTGTTTGTTAAGAAAAGTGATACATTCATCAACTTCATTAAATCTTTTAAAATGCACAAATATTTCACTTCTGCGACATTCGAACAAGAAGAACTTAGTCTAAGTGAATCTAAGAGTATGATATGCGCACATCCTCATGGGATCTACAGCGTTGGATTGCTGATGAATTTGAATACACATATCCATATGCCAGTGCTTGGGAGCAGGTTTTTACTGAATACACCGATAATAGGGCTTTTCACAAAATGGTGGGGGATACAATCTGTAGATAACAGCCATTTTAAAGAACTTTGTGAGGAAGGCAAGAATTTTGCGATTATACCTGGTGGATTTGAAGAAGCCACGATCACAAGCAAGGAATTTGATAGGTAAAATTAATCTAAAAATGACTTCATCAACCCAACAAGATTACAGCAAAAGACTAAAACAAATTAAAAGAATCTGGGGCTGATTTCCCTAAGCTAAAACAGTTAATTTCCTCAAAAACTTATTTATACTTTCCGAATTTGAGAATTTACACAAATTAATAACATCAGAATAAGAAAAAATACCTAATTAATAATCTGATTGGAGGACAAAAGTCAATAATTTGTGTGGCTGTGAAGACTTCAAGAATTAAACGGAATTTTTGAAAATTTCTCACTCAGATTTTTCATTTTGATCTTCTTTTAAATTTCCCTTTTCTAACTTATTCTTGAATTTGCTAGAGTATATTTGAAGAATCGGAAAGGTTTCATTAAATACGCCTTGCAGTACAACTACAAATTATATCCGATGTACACCTTCAACGAGAACTAACTGTTTGAAACATTAGGTGATAATTTCCTATCCTTGCGACTTTACCTGAATAAATTCAAGCTGGTGACATCTGTATTCTTTAGCAAATACTTTTTGATCTACCCGAATCCATACACACAACTCCATACTGTAGGAATATTTAAAAAAAAAGATAAATCGAATTTAGGGAAAAGAATAATTTACAATTCAAATTTTGTTGGGGGAAAAAAAAGAAGAAAAAACGAATTAGAAAAAAAAATAGTACATATTTTTTAAACTTTTTTTGATATTCATCTAAATTAGGTCGTTGGGAAAGGTATTTAGCTGCCGAAAATTGAGAACCCAACGACAGAAGAAGTTGAAAAGTACCATGAACTTTACATTCAAGAACTCAAAGAACTGTTCAACAGACACAAAGCTAAATACAATATATCTAATGATCTCATAATCTTTTGAGGTTTATCATCAATATTCCAATATTCTAGATACTTAATTTCATTTTGTTAAGTTTGGATTTAAAAATCCATTGGTAATTCTATCACAAAAATGTAACTTTTATCAAATAAATGAATAAATGTCCCTATTTTTCAACCCAAAAGATAGAATGCCATGTCATAACATAACTGCATTATCATTTCAAAACAATCTTTTTTAAAACTTATAAACCTCATTTTTCTTACATCATCATAATATTCATAAACTCTATGAACTTTTCATATTTAGACAAGTTATTTTTACCAGAAAGACCAACACAATTAGTATTTTATTTGACTTTATGAACTTTGCATTTATTTTTTATTTAATTTAATTTTAATCATGGGGGAAAAGAAGAATAAAATATATGTTTTTTTTGATTTTAGAAAAAGAGAGGATTTATTTATTTGAATTTATTTTTAAAAAAACATCTTAGAGATATCTTAATATTATGATATCCATCTAAACAAGTGGATAAATGCGTGCTTTTGTGCTGCTTATGAAAAGAGATTTGAGTTAATAGTCGATAATTTGATTGCTTATACTGATCGAGGAGGGGATTTAGGAAGAAACCAACAGACAGCTTTGAGAGAGGGAATCATAAAGGGGATATTTTTATCAGTGGGACAGGATGAGTACTTACGATCGTTGCCAGACATTTAAATTGCTAGCTGACACAGCGCGATAACATTCCTTGCGTAGTTTAGGTTGATCGAAGCTCATTTGAGTTGGGGAGGTAAGAATCACAAAGGATTTCTTACTAAAAACTTAAACATTCCTTCCCTGCATGTGGGCTATCTTGGTTTTCTTTATCTCGATCGTTATTGGGGGGTATTTTAAGATTGTTGGAAAAATCTTTAAAATTATTCAAAGATTAATAAACCCAAGCCTAATTGGGTGGGGAGAGATGAATTATTCTTTCTATCTCTCTATCTCTTTATTGGAATAATGTGGGTTTGTAAAATTGACTCAAAATCAACTCAAGCCAATTATCGAAGAGAGAATATCCTCTTTGGGGATATTATTTGCTTTTTGAATTTCAAAATTGGAGGGAAATAAATCAATCCAGAAATTAAATGCATGCACTTCTGACAACAGGGATCTTCTACCTATCATCTCGGAAGGTCTTTAGTGCCTGTCTTCACTCTCTTTTTTTACATTTAATAAACAAATAACACAACCAAAGAAAAATCAAAAATAGCAAATGATTTACCACACACCGATGAGTCGTTAGAATAGGAATTTTCAATGGCTAACTCAAGGAAACATTCTCTCAATAAGTTTTTTTTTCTTATTTTCTTCACTACTCTCCTCTTCGAGAGTAATTTGGTTGTTGCTTCCAAGGCTAAAGTTAGTTTTTTAGAACACAGTAACAACCTATTTTATAAAACCAATGTGAGAACCAGCGCATGAATCACTTACAGCAGCAGCTCTTACTTGGTATTCTTAAAATATTTCCAACAAAAAAAAGAGAGAGAGAACCTTGAATAAACCACTAAGTTCACTATTGAAGGAGGATTGTCCATCCGTTAACGCTCAATCGAACAAATAGAACATTGCGAGTTTTTAAGCCACAATAAGGCAAAACTATCAGACAAAAACAAGTAATCCATCCAGTATCATTTCCGTTCATTCAGCACAGCATTTAAATTTAAAAAAGAGATGACTCTAAAAAATAAATATTAACAGACAAATTCAAATAAAATCAAATTTAAATTATCCAAATAAAAAATGGAAACATCAAATTACATTTCAAAAACATAAATTCATCACAAGTTTAGAGTGAGATGCAGCTCGTGTTATCGATTATCGTTAATCTATTAACTCTAATGCATGGATTCAATCATCAGCAAAAATTGGAAAATTCAAGCAGAAACAAAATCTAAATTGTAAATTGTGTTTGTTGGAATCTATAACCAGCATCAATTGCTTTTTTTGAATTATCTCCTCCATATTTAAAATGAATATGGTTCGTTAAAATTCAAACACAAAAGAATTTAGTTTGAGGACTTCTTAATAAAAAGTTACAAATACATACACACAAACTGTCAAATCGCATAAATTAAACTGATTCGTAATGTATTTTTAATTCTATGTCTTTCTTTCTCTTTTTCATTAATTGGGTGCTTTTGGTTGTTTATATTTGATGGGAGTAACTTTATGTGGTTCATCAGCTTCTTCAGTCTGCCAGTTTGTTTTAGAAGCAAACGCAAGATACTTCTGATTGAAGTCATTCTAGTCGTTGGTATTGCTACTTTCAACCTGAAAAAAATCAAAATTATTACAACGACAAGTTTTCAATCAAATTATCTGATATTTACCTATTTGATATTGCTAGCCGCATAAGAATATCCTGAATTTGACGAACAATAACTATCCTAATGTTACTCGGAGTCTTCATTTGCACTCAAAGATCTATGAGGTGCAACTAGCTAATATGGTTACTTCTGTTACTGTTACTAATACTTTAACTCTTATTATGTAATTAATCTTTAACTGCTTGGATTCGCTAGTTTAACATTATTAGTATTAGTATTATTATTTTATGTTTTTTCTGACAATGGTGTACTTATGACATTATTAGGGTTACTGTTACTGCTATTGTTAGGTGAAGTCAAATTATTGAGATATTTTGGATTCCATTTAGTATTGACAGTTTATAAATTACTAATATTGCTTGGTTAATAGCTGCTATTCGGTGTTTGTAAGTTACTCGAAGGAGTGTAAGTTGTACCATTTGCTGCTATTGCATCTTTAGAATACGGTGAAGTAGTTGTAGCTCCAGGAAGAGTTGACGAGTTGTCTCCATGTAAATCAAGACTAGAATATTTTCTAGTGATCCCAGAAGGCAGAGCAGAAGATAAACCAGTTCCAGTTGGATTTGGTGTGTACCTCTAAAAAATGAAAAGAAAATTAGGATAAAATGGCTCAAATTAACGTGAAGAATGTAATTGAAATAAGAAATAATAAGACGAACTAACAGATAAGGAAATCTATTTTTACGGATTCGAACGTAGACATTTAGCTATGATGGGTGCTGAAATTTGAAGAATAAGTCATCGGTGAAGTTGACAACAGTGGTTTCACAGCTGCTCCTAATTTCCCACTGCCTTACTCGTTCATTTGCTTGTTCAAGAACTAAATTACTAAGACAAAAAAGCATAAGAAAATCAATTAATAAATATGTGTCAAGAACGTAAAAAATGATTTGTAAAATCCTACCTGATTGATTATTTTCGATGATTTTCTAGCTTTCTTGCAATTTTTATTTGAAATCCTCAATAGTCTGTTACGACTCCTTCTACTGCAGTGACAAAGAGTTATTTTCTCTCTCCTCTAATGTAAAAAATCATAAACATCAATCACTTATTTTGTAAAGTTCCTCAAATATGAAGATATTAACTAGTTGTGAATAAATTTATTTCTATTTGTTGATACTTTTGAGCATTTCCGCTTTGAGTTGATCTTCCCTCGTTTTAACTTCTTCTAGATGTGCTTCTTGCTTGATCATCATTTAGTTCTTCATTTTAATCTTGCCTTTCTGTTTAGCCAACTCTGATTGCAATTTCTAGATGATCTAATTACCCTTGTTAATCTCTTCGGAGCATAATTCTATTTTACTAATATATTTGTTAATCTATTCTTTTTAGTCTTCGCATTGTTGTTGTAACAGATCCTAAAAAGAACGTATCAACAAAGACAAAACAAGTTATTTTTAAGTTTTAATTTTCAAGCTGAAAGAATCCAATAACTATTTACCTTATGATTATTGATATTATCAGCTAGATCTTGATTCTTAATCGCTAGATGTTATTTGTCTTTAATCTGCTGATTCATTCCTTGATTTAGGAATGTTAGCTCAGCTATTTTCTTCTCATTCTCATATCTAAACTCGTTTAGTTTTCTATTTTCGATTTGCAGTTATTCTAGTTGATTTCTTGTCATTGATGATTCTCTCTCCAGTGCTGTGTTTTTACTTGTCATTTCCTTCAATTTGCTTTCTAGTTCTATCAATCGTTCACTTTGATTCTAACATTTCTAAGATAGCGCTTCGTTCTTCGATGACAAAGCATTAACATCACGATCATAACGCTGGATTATTGGGAAAGGAAAAATAGAAAACAATTAATTTTAAATTTTTTTTGGTTTATCATCAAAAGTATTGATATTTTTGTATCAAATCTACCTCCTGTATGTCAATCTTCTATGATTCTAATTATCTCCTGATGGTTTCTTCTTTTTTCAGTTGTTCTTCCTTTACAGAATGCAGTTTTTGTTACTCTTCAAGACGAACTTCTTCGAGACTTCTTTTCTTCTCCTCTTGAAGCTTTCGCAGTTCCTCAGAGTTTATTTGTACTTCCATGTTGCGGCAGTGCAATTCTATCAACAAAGTAAGATACAATGCACTGTCATTATTGAGAAATCTATTATTTATTAGTATTTTTCTGTGCATTTTCCCATATTTTTTTTACCTTATTCTTATTTGGAGTTTTCAATTCTAAGTTGTTCATTTTCTAGCTTAGCTTAGGCAAGCTTTTTTGATAAGAAGTTCTTGAGAGTGTCATCATTAGCTGATCTTAACCGAAGAGACAGATGATTAATGACTTTAAAAGGGTTGACTTCAACAATATTCAAATCAGCTTCACTTTGATTTTTTATATCCAAAACGCATGAAAATTTCACTTTTTCATTATCTTCATTGAAACATAGTTCGATAAAATTTGATATCATCTAAGGAAACTAACTGAAATCCACTCGAATGTCTTGCTCTTTTTTCAAATGAATGAATTCACTCTCACTTAGCTCCATCACGTACAAGAATAAACTAGAAAAAATACATCATAAAAAAGATGAAGGGATATTTTTGAAGGAAATTCAAAATCAAACTGCATACTTATTCGCCTCATCAGTGAGTTCGATCCTGAGAACTGATGGAGCACTGCTATTGCTGCTTGTCTTGGTTGCAGTGAATACTTTGAGAGTCAACATGGAAGAGTAGTCCTCCTTCCCTTGCTGCTTTATTTTAATAGGGATGATGTTTTCAAGTAGATCACTCTTCCCAGCTATTTTTACATAAAAGCCATTAAAATATCTCATAAGTTAATTAGTAAAATTGATTGATTTAAGCTACCTTCGAGACTGAATGAATGCATGGAGTTGAGCTCATATTTGTTGCTTTGCAGAACTGAGAAAGCATTATTGACATTTGCTGGGTATTACTATGCAGGTTATGTAGATCCAATTTCTGCAATAGAAGAATTGAGAATCGAATTGTTTCCACCACGAATGGGCTGCTTTTTCACTTCGATCTTACGGAACTATGGTTGATATTCTTGCATTTGTTAGCTATTGGTATGTTAAAAGTAGAATTTCTTTTGAAAATAGCTTAAAAGAGGTTCAAGAAGATTTGAACGGTTTGTTAAATTGATTGTGCTCTTTTGTTTTTGAATTTACTCTTTCAATAAACTGAAGAGACCACACACACACCTATGCATACCCAATATCCTCAAAAGAATGTAATATTTTTCATATTAACTTAAAGGCTCTACAAGGCTG
>Ga0302271_10001499_pt1 | contig 22255 bp, 15 predicted proteins | sample III_Bog_N1_1_FD_198767 | JGI IMG/M metagenome (GOLD analysis project Ga0302271, IMG submission 198767) | Peat permafrost microbial communities from Stordalen Mire near Abisko, Sweden - III_Bog_N1_1 | ecosystem: Environmental > Terrestrial > Soil > Wetlands > Peat | place: Sweden: Abisko... | reverse complement strand
AAAAACAATTTCTTTTTTTTTTCATGCCAAAATGAATGAGGGGCTTGGGCTTGTGACTTTCTTAGAAAAAAGAATAGAAACCATTTTGAAGCTATTTCAGAAGAAAAAAAAGAAAGAAGAAATTCTAAAATTCTATGATAAAACATGAGCCAACACAATTAACTGCGAGAATTAGCATGAAAAAAAATTATTTGCCATAATATAAAATGAGAGGGGCTTGGCCTTGTGTTATTGAATGAGATTGAGTTTTCTTGTTTTGAAATATTTTTAAACATTCAAAAATGAATACAGACACAGAAATGCAAGGAAAAAAGGAGGATGGAAGCTGAACGCAACTTTCTCAAAAAATTACTAAGTGTTTTTTGTAAATTAAACAAATCCAAAGTAATTTTTTTAGAAAGGAACCTTCAGCCTCCACCCCCCCTTTTTCTAAAACATATTAAATAGTCATACAATCGGTTCTTGTGAACCATAAAACATAAAATTACTATCATAAACCCCTCTATTATGTCATGTATTTTATTCTCTTCCATTTTTTTTCCAATTCTCCCCAATCAAGTTTTTATTTCCATTTATCCATTTCTTCTTTGGGAATTGTAATATTATCAATTTCTGGCATAAACTCTTGGTGTATTTTCGTTGTCCATTCATATGTCTCATCAAAGTATTTTCGGATTGAAGTTGGCAAGGTAATATATTATTAATCTCCTTCAATATACTTGGAATGACTAGCAAAAGGGTATGCAAGAGGTTCAATAATATTTATGTATTTGTGGCCTTAGATCGGATTCTCTCCTGATTAGAAATTTCTTACTGATACTCTAGAGTGTATAAAGGTATTGTCTTTTTCTTCTTTTTCTAAAACATATTTTTACCCTTAATACACAAATTAGTACGAATTTACTACAAATATTTATTCAATTTACCAAGCAGACTTCTTTCCTTCCTTTCCTTCATTCTTTTAAACTGAAAATCAACAAATCTCTCTTATTCTTTCGTGAGGCTCCCTCCACATTCCATCCCCTCCAGCTAATTTAGCAGCCAACAAATATTACTATTTCTTTTTTAAAGTATTGTCACTGGGCTAGGTCGATTTTTTGTTATGAAAAAATTATCAAAATAACAACAAAACTAGCCAAGATTTATAACAAGTATTTCAAATCAATCCTCCAAATCAAACACAATGAATGAACTTATGGATCTCTTTATGGTTGTTGTAGATACTTGATATAAAACAGAGAACAAATAGTTAATATCTCAAAAGTCAATATTGATTGTTTTAGACAATGCAATCAGATTTTTCATAAGATTTCTCAAGAAAAAACTTTACAGCCTTTCTTTCTCGTTTATTTTCTTAAAAGTAAATGCTTCTTGAACGAAATTATATGCTTCTTATGAGCGATACTTAAAGAAAGCGTGAGATTAAATTGCTAAGAGAATCTAAGAATTGAAAAAGGTAAAATCTTCATCGATGCAGAGTGCGAATTTCAATATAAACGAAGTTATCTGAGCTTGTTCTTTCTCCCTCACGACTCCCTTAGATGACTGGTTTTCTTCAGCAGACACATCTAAGATTCTCTTCCAGATTAATTAGAAGTTCATCAGCGCAAACTTAGCAAAATAAGAAAATAATCATATTGGTAATTAAGCTGCATTCACTTTTGATAAGAATATGATAAATTAGGGACTTACTTGTTGAAAATCTGGGCTTTTTTTGGCTAAAATAGAGATTGGATTGGTGATGTCTTCTTGTCCGAAGAATCCTAGAACGCATTCAACTAGCTACATAGAAAGAGAGTTTACATCTGGCTGTCTGTTTTAAGGTGTTTAACCAGCGAATAACTGAACAAAAAAGCAAAGAACATGATGATAATTAAATGAAGAGTTATTAAAAAGAGATTCAAATAACAAATGTACCTGAAGAATAAATGAAAAGAAAGTTGTGCATTCTCCTGATAATTCCTCCTTTTAGAGGAAATTAAGCTTCCAAGTCAAAGCTATTTTGAGAAAAGCCTAGAAAAAATATTGCAAAAATACCAAATTACTCACCAATATTGAACAGAATACATGATTTTCCGCTTCAGAAAACTGCAATTATTTCATATTTACTAAAGCTATTTTTCTGAAATCGTGTGTCACCAAGCATTCCAATCTTAGAGAAATGCAACTGACAAGAGTAAAAAATACTCTGTTCATGAAAAGCGTTCTTGAAAGTGAATGAGGTTGCTAATCTTCAACAATCAAACTTCTTGCTTTTAAAGTTTCAGCTATGTAAATAAGGATAGAGAGGGAATCTTCAATGAGAAATGAAGCATCGAATGTTCTAATTGAATCATTTAATGGTTGTTATAGCTATTGCATCTTTGTTAGAATGCGCTATTTGAGGAACACAGTGGAATCTTACACATATTATTGGATTGCAAAGTCGATGTGGGAAAACTCAAGAGGTAATTTATACGGAACATTCTTTGCGATCAGCAGGATTAATTTTTAGAATTGCCTTCGATATGAAGATTCAAACTCTAGAATTGCAGAAAAATAGAGAAACAAATGTGAGTTGTTGATGTGAAATCGAAAGAATCTTGGAAATTTGCAAAGATTGAATGTGTCTGATTCTAAGAAGGAATCATTAGAAATAAAGTGATTGTACCTGTCTAGAACTAAAGAGGCTGCTTTGTCATGCCAGAAACATAAATATTTATGAATCTTAGCAGCTAATCAGGCAGAATGTTCTCACTGAATGATTTGAGGATGCTTTTCATGAGAAAAATAAAACTTTCTTAGCTGGAAAATAAGCTCTTGAAGATATTCTCATCTGTATCTCTTCCTTCACTCTCCACTAGCAGCCAATAAATCGCATTCTTGTAAAATAACTTCAAGGTTTCCACAGATTGTTTGTTCTTAGAGTCAATCCAATAATTCTTGACATTATAAATCTATTAAAGAGCGCTAGTTTTCTGTAGAATCTATGAAACCACACGAGCATCTCCTTTTCTTTCAAACATCTAACAAAAACCAAATTAATTTTACTCAAAACCATAAATATCTAAGTGTTTTTTTTCTACATAATCTTGAGGGTTTTGATGTTGAAAGAATGCAAAGTATCTGATTGATCCAAGGACATAGCAGGCTTACCGAAACTCTTCTGAACTCATTGATAAAAATGATTCAGGCAGCTTAGAATGCAGAATTTTAATCACGACATTCTAAGGATGATCAATCTTCTACTAAAACATATCAAGGATTTCAGTACGGATAAGTAAATCCCTACGAACATTGAATAGTTTTGAGCCGATTTCTCTGAAAAATGATAATTTTTATTCTATAAAAGAAATGAATTGCAAGTCTTGCACCTGCAATATCTATAAACATTCCTGGAATCCCTCAAAGAAGAATCTGCTGAGCTCAAACATCTATTGCTTAGTGCTGATTGTGAATGAACTTATTTGGTATATTTCATCTAAATATTAGAAATATTTTTTTGTTAAATGTTTCCATAAAGAGAAGTATTTTTTAGAAGGAATCTGAGTTCCGAGTATGCGTGTTTGACTTAACAAAGCTTCATAGCTTTGGAAAAATATGAAAAAAAGAAGAAAAATGATTGTTATTGGCTAATCCTTATAACTGTAGTTTGTATTTATTGTTTACGATGCAGGGATAAGGTTCATGGAAGAAGTACAAATATCAACGAGAAGTTCTATGAATGTCTCTTCATCGATTTCTTCAGCATTACTGCTTCTTTTTTGAAAAATGAACTTAATATTGTTTATTATGCCATTATTGAATATTTCTGCAAGAGCTGTGTAAGTCTGTTCAGAGATTTTCATTGATAGATTTTCAGATTGTTTCAGTTATTATGGTCTCAAGATGTAATCATAGATATGAGTGCATATCCTAAGACTAATAAGTTGATTTTCAAAAGTGAGAAGGGAAATGTTTGTAGCTCTTGAAAAAAAAGTCATAAGAACTGGATAGCTACCAAGATCAAATTCTTAATTCAGCAGAATTCTTTTCATTCTAAATAAGAAGCTGAAGCACAGCTGATTGAACTCAAAATAATCGATTTAGGAGTTATTTGGCGAAAAATGTTCCAGAAGAAAAATAAAGAATTTTTCTGAATCCCGATAAAGTTCAAGCGAAAATTCAGAAACAGCCATTTTACTTATGAACTCAAGAGTGTCTTTAGTTAGATCTAAAAAGTCATTTTTTTGTTATCCTCTATTGGATTAGATTGCTTTTAAAAAACCGTTTATCACCTAGCGTTAGTTGATATGTTCTTGCAAACTAATTACGTCTAAAAAATTCAAGGTAAATCTTGGAATTTCTTAAAGCAAAAAAATAAATAAATAGATTTACCATCAGCAGTACTAAAAACAGAGAGGATGCCTGTGAATAGTTTAAGTGCAGGGGAAAGTAAGACCGAGATGATCTCAGGGATAGGATCCATTGATACCTTGCTCATAATGTACATTGAAGGTGCTAGCAATTTCATGCCATACTACTAAAAGAATATTTTTTGTGTCTTTGCTGATAACTCTACTTTCTTTTTGTTCTATTCACCTTACTCAACTTCCTCATCATTCAACTCCTCATCGATTTCTTTAATTTGCTTTCCATTATTTTAGATTAGTCTATCCTATTCAAGATCTTCAGTTCCATCTTTGAGATCCATTTCTTTCACTAGATAAACCAGATAAACAATACTACCGAGGGCTTTTTGAGGATCTTCGAGACCTTCAAAGCACTTATCAATTTACTCAAAGAAATGATTTGGATCAACTTCATTCATTTCTAGCAAACAACTGAATACAAAGCAACTTATTACACATGGATACTTTGCATCTTTAGACAGCTAATTCACACTTTCTGGGTTCTTGCCAATCAAGTCTTTTAAAAAAGCAAGAGCGATTCTAGTTATTTCCATGTAGAATTCAATTCTGAGTATTCTTTCAGATTCCAAATAGAATTGCTTATCCTAAAATAGCCTCTTGACTTCTACTAAAAATGTTACACATTCTTTCTCATTCATGATCTTCCCTTGAGACGAGATCTTTTCCATAGCTTAAGCAGCTTTGCCTAGACGTTTCAAAGTGTCGTAGTATTATCTTCCTTAGGGTGGAATTTCACTATTTCCATGACAGTGGTTGTCTACAAAAGTAGCAACGCTACTTTAGATCTCACAAATGTCCATCAGAGAGATTATTTTTGAATTTTGAGATTTCTAATTCTACAAGATAATATTTTTCCTTTAAGTTTGATATTGTTTTTGTTTTGAATATTATCAAAAATTCCGGAATCAGAAACAAATCTTTCTTTTTTTTGTTGATTAGCCCGCAAAATATTCCTCCAAATAGACTGATTTTCACTCGCTCATAGTGGGCTTTATTAATTACCTAAAAAATGATTTATTTCTAACTGATTTTCATTTTAATTCAGAGAAATCCTATCTACTCAAAGGAAAAAAGAAATTATTTATCTTGAATTGATTAATTTGTATTTTCTCCCTGTTTCCAGTTCCCCCCCTCCCCATCAATTTTGCATATCTTCTAAAGACAAAGAAAAGAATAAATTAATTCGAAAAAGAATACAATGGCAAACAAGAATAGCTGTAGAAAATAATTTTTTAACATCGAATTTTAGCGGAAGGAATAAGCTACCAATCCCCCTTAATTTTTAACAATCTAGCCAATTTGACTAGTCTACATCACTTGCCTGAACGATTGTCACTTTTTGGGACTGTTTTGGCATCATCAATGAGAGATGATACCAGATTCAGTACATTATATATTTGTAAAAGATACATATGAAAATAAACAATGATCTGCACTACTGATAAAGGAATATTTGTTGATTTCCTACGAAGTGTGCATGATTCACATGTTGAGATCAATATAAAAGCCGCTGCATTTGTCATTTTGAATAAACACATTTTACATGTGAAAAAATTGGAAAAACAATACTACAAAAAAATACAAAACAAATTCAAAAATAAATTTAAATTCAAATGTGAGATTTCCTATGTGAAGGATATGCTGACATCGTAAACAAGTTTTCTTCAGTTCAAGTTAAAATTAAGTTGGAGACACATTTTCAAGTTAAAAAGAGCATTGTAAGAATGAATATCAGAAAGGAAAGAAGTTTTAAATGGAAAAACTTACTTGCCAGTACCTCCCTCTGAAAATAAAAACCAAAATACTAGTTAATGAGAGAATAGAATTCCTTTTAAAAAAGTAATATCATTTCATACTATTTTCAATAAGAAACTTGGTTTGAAAGTGAAAAAACAATTATTTACACTCCAAAAAACTAAATACAGCCACGTCTTTGATTAAGAGGTTGAGGGAAAAAGAACAAAAAAGATCCACATTGATATTGATTGGGAAATCAGAGGAGAATAAAAAATATCTTAAAGATAAACACACACATAATTTGGAAAAGAGAGCAATAATATCAAAAAACTACTTTTGAAGATGGCCACCAAGAATAAAGATTAGGATTACGATATGCCTGAGGAAGTTTAAGTTCTAGAATAGGCTTAATCAAGTGAAGATAGAAGAGGTGGAGATGATAAAAAACGACCTTAACGAGTATCAAAATATACATGGGAAAGAAGTCTTGTTACTCTTGAGATGCCATTAGTGGAAATACCTCTTAAATCACATAGAATAGCGAAACCTGATTTTGATGCAAATGATAAGAAAATCAAAGAAATTGAAGAATAAATTAAGCATACTATTGACAGAAAAGTAAACAGAAATGGGATATAAAAAAGAAGGAAAAATAAGAACTCAACATGTTTAAATTACTGTTAATTACAAAGATTATTTTTGAGGCATTGAAGATGTTGGTTTAAATGATACTTCTTTTGGTTAATAGAAAAAGATTTTAGAAGAGCTCATCTTGAAATCAAGAGAATCACGTGAACATGGTCAATCTAAATCACAACCTCTTCGTGAACTCTTCAAGGACAAACTTGAGAAGAAAGCACAGTATTAGAAGGAATTTGATGAAGCAAGAAAAGCCTTCTAATAGTAGAAAGACAAGGTCAATGAGCTAGTAAGAGAATCGTTTTTTTTAATTTTCAAACATAAATTAGCTTACATCTCATTTTTTACCCTTTGTTGCAGTTTGAATAGCAATAAAAGCTCAGACAAAAGATGAAAAAGGTTATGGATGCTGATGATCTCTAAGAACGTTTAGAGTACATAATTTTTACGCTTTGATTAAAGAAGGTCCATAAAATTTTGTATTTATTTTTGTTTTCCAGAGAAGTTGAACATTCTCTCAACAATGATGTGCTTCCTTAAGCAGAGGAAAAGAAGCTTGTTAAGGAGAAAGAGGATCTTTAACGCTCTTTGCCATTAGCTCTTCCTATCAAAGAGCTTTAACTCCAAATCAATGAAATCAATAGCAAACGTTAGCCTACTAAAGTTCTCCATGATGAGGCTTTCTCTAAGCTGTAAGAAGTGAAGGATGAGCTCAGTGAATTAGCAGGTGGACTCGATGAAATTAAAGCTTTTAACCTTTAAGATAAGGAAAAGAATGATCCCGTTTTCGGTGAAATCAAAGCAGAATATGACAACAAAATTGAGAGTCTTAAAGAAGAAAAAAGACAAGTTCGTGAATAATTCCGGGCTTAAAAAGATAAATACGAAAACGAACAAGAAGACATTAGATATCATGACTGGGTTAAGAAGATCTAAGATAATCTCCGACGAGATAAGCAGAGAGAAGAAAGAGAAGAAAACAGATTGAAAGAGATAGCCGAATAGGAAAAAAATAAAATTGAGACTCTTGAAAATCCATACTAATAATAGATCAGTAAGCACAATCGAATTAAAGAGATTTTGATGTTTATTCGAAGATATTTTTTAATGATATTTCAATGTTTTACCTAGATGACAGTGAGACTCTGATTAAATACTGCTAGCTGATTCTTAAATAAGAAGCACGGTTAAATGAACCTGAAGAAACAAAAGAATAAGAAGAAGTCTAATAAGTGCGAGAAGTCAACGAAGCTGATCTCAAAAAAGAGAAACTTGAGATTCTTGCTCCCAAAAAAGAGATCCAGAAATTCGGTGGAAATAATAAGAAAAAATAACCAGTTAAAAAGCATGCTGTTAAACAAACTGAAGAACCTCTTAGAAAGTTCTTGAATCTTCCTTTGGATATCATCAACGCTTTTGACACAGTTAAAGTCGCAACTCCAACATTCAGTGATGATATTCCAGCAACTCTTTAGCTTATTTAAGAAAAATTAGTGCTCTTTACATAAAAAGGAGAGTAAGAACTACAGCAAACAAAGGAAAATTTCTTTTCAGGAAATCAAAATCAAGACGACAAAGTCTTTGATGACGTAAAATACATTTTTTGTTAATTAATAGAATGAAAATTCACAATTTGTTTTTTTGAAAATATTAGTCAGCCAAAACATCGAATGAAGCTTCATCGAAGAAAACTCAAAAGGTGTACCAAGAAAAGGAAACTGATTTCCCTACTCTTTGATACTTAAATAATGGATTCTTCATACTAAATTATCTAAAAATTGAATTCCATTTTATTTAATTTTATGTAGATTTAAAAAATAACTACTCGAAAAAAAGCATTTCCACAAACAATTTCTTAAAATATCTTTTATGTTGCAGGAAATTACATTTATTTCTTTGATTTTACAAGAACACACGCTGATTGATCTTATACCTGCATTGATATGATTTGTCGTATTGAGGGAAGATATTAGATTTTTTCTAAAATGAGCTGGAAAAGTGTTTTTAGAATTCTGGTGATTTTCTCGTGTGTTTATTCTTCGATTGCTCAAAAAGAGCAAACGAAATTAAACATGGAACAGTATTTCTCAGTAGATATGTGTTTCCACGAGTAGTCATCGCTTAACTATCCTTTTGCTAGAGGCGTTGATATCCATCCATTTATTGGTTTAAGAGATACGTTTTATGAATAAAACTCTGAAAAAATAGAAGGAGATTTGTAAAAAGAAAAATAGCTGATTCCTTTAAAATAAATGCATAGAGAAACACTTTTTGAATCACTAATTGTTTACTTCTTTTAACAAAAGAGATGAAGATCATTTTATGGTTGGAAAGAAACTTGGAGAAGGCAAGTTTTCGGATGTATACATTGGATATGACAAACAGCGAAGTTATGAGAAAGTTGCTATTAAGATCTTACGCCCAAATAAAGTTTAGAAAATACACAGAGAAATATCTATTCTCAAGAAAGTTGATTCCATTAATAACATTGCTCATCTACTTGGGTTGACAGTCAACAAAGAATTACTTGTGCCATCGCTTGTACTTTCATTTTGCAGAATGATATTTTAAACTTAACTTGATCAAAAATTCTTGATTCCCCCCTCTTTTTTGAAGAAAATCTATTAAAATCCTTAGAGACAATTAGTTTGATGTTTTTTGAAAAAAGGTATTTGAATACATACCAGGAAAGACTTTGAAATAGAGCTTATTAAGGTTGAACGAGAGAGACATTCGATACTATTCTTATCTCTTATTGGAAGTAATTGAAGCAGAAAGTTTAACAAAAATGGTTGAAAATATTATCTCATTTTTACAAGATTTTAAGAGATTCGCATGCATTGGGAGTGATACATAAGGACATAAAAGGTGCAAACATCATAGTTGATCATGAAAAAAGATAATTGAAGCTCATTGATTGGGGGCTTGCTGATATATACTCTCCAGAAGTGATATCATACAATCGAGTAGGGAAGGATAAAAAAATGAGATAGCAGTTTGAGTTGTTTATTTTTAAAGATTGGGACAACTCCATACAAAGCTCCTGAGATTCTACTGAGGGAATACATGTTCCTTCATTTCACACCTGCTGTAGATATTTGGGCTGCTGCTCTATGCATAGCTGGAATGGTAAAAAGCAAGAGGATAAATAACTTAAACCTGTTTCTATTTTAACACAGCAGAATTAACAATTTCTTTGCAAATTCTTTTTTTAAATAGATGTTCAATAAATTGCCATTTATCATTGGAGATACTTCGTCAAAAGCATTACTCAGCATAATTGAAATATTTGGATATGAAGATATATTCAAATTATCTGCCTTAAACGGGATTGATCTTGAAACTGTTGTCTACCATTCTGTCCAAGCAGATAAGTATGATAAATTACCTTAATTCCTTGATATTTTTAGTGATTATCTTTGTATTATTTATTATTCAAGGGAGAAATACACTCCAAAAGGCAAAGGGTTGAAATCATTGATAAAAAAAGGAAATGAGAAATATGCTAACCCTGAAGGACTTGATCTTCTATCTAAAATGTTCTAAATTCTTCCTGTACAAAATTAACATTCAATTTCTAAAAAACGCATTAGAAGAGTAATTTCATGTTTATTTTATGAACTAAGTCTGAAAGAATCAGTGCAGCTGAAGCATTGCAACATCCCTTCTTTGATCCGATTCGAGATGTTGTGGAGACAGAGAAACAAAAGCAACAGAAAAACTGAAAAAAATAAGTTTCAAAGAATTAAAATAAAAGATCTTAAAAGACAAAATTATTCATGGTAATAGCTTGAATATATTTGCTTGGGCAGAGAGTTTTATTTGGTGTTTGATATTTCATCAATTAACGAAAGTCTAGATTTAACAGTACACTGTTTAAGTTTTAGATTTGCAAAAAATGCAGCTTTCTCAAAATATGTATGTATATCCTTCTTGTTTTTCAGTAAATAGAGAATTGTTTTCCTTTGTTTTTGTGTAATATTATCATATCTTTATTGTGCGAAATTGGATAGTTTTGATAGATAAGTTAGAGGTTATCAACAAAAAATCTTAAACTAAATCAGCTTGAATTGAAATTTTTTTTGTTGAATTTTCTCTTTTGTTTAAGATCCCACATGCTTTATCTTTTACTTCTTCAAATTCTATATAGCATTTCTCTTTTTGGAGTAAAATGAATATCAAAGCTAATTAATCAAGTATCTTATAATAATTCTATTTAATAAATAAAAACACTTTAATTAAGAAAATAATAATTTCAGAATGTTTCTAATGAAGTCAATAAACTTACTTAAATCTTCTTTCTCTCTCAAATCAGTATCCTCCATTTTTCTATTAAAAACCTTCGTTTGCTTCAAATTTAAAAAGAAACTAAAAGGAATTCGTTGTAAGAATATATTTTCTGTCTTCAATGTAATTAATGTTACTGATTAGTATTTCATAGAAGAACTAAAGAACATAAGGAAACAATTTTTCCAAAAGACAGTTGAAAAATCCTGCTACATTGATTTCACAAAAAGAACTTATTAAAGTTACAAATGTTCATCTTTCAGTGATTAATTAGAAATATTAAATTAAACAAAATCTAGTGCATTGTAGCAATAAATTGAAGCTAGGAATTTATGATACAATTATGAATTTTACAAAATATTACTTTAACAGTTATGTTGACAAGATTGTAATCATTGGCATTTATATCTTCGTTCATAAATATTCTAAGATTTTAAAGAATCTTTTAATTATTCTTCACTAGCTGACCTCATCTTAGAAGCATTCGAAGATTAATTCCCCTTATTCATTCTCATATTCCCTGATTCTATCTTCTGTTTTGAGTTCGTTAAGTTCCAGAGTGGCACTATTATCAAGGGAATTGTCTTTTGGATGGAACATATGTGCGCACAGATCTAAGACAGTTTTCTTATCGATTTCGGCAGCCTCATTTTCTAAACAAAATATCAATTTGTTCCAAAAAATGATTATTTGTTAAGCCAGCAAATCAATTGGATTCTCCTTAGAAGCAGAAGAAGAAGAAGAAGAACAATTTTGTCATAATTTATTCATAAATTTTACCTGAAGTATTGATCTGTGAGTAGTATTCAACAAACTCAGAAATACGATCAACAAAGTTGTTTTGATCCATTTGCTGTTAGAAGGAGTCTTTAGAGAGATACGAGAGACATATGAGGATATGCATGAGCACTGATACAGGGATCTTTTCTCTGATGAATTTCAGTAAATTCTCCATGTACTATTATTTTTACAACAAATTCACAATGCTTCTCAAGAAAATATTTCAAATTACTGGGGCAGTTATCATTTTACCTAAACTGTGACAGAGGGGTATTGTTCGAAATAAGTCAGAGTGTATGGAGTATGGGTAATATTAGCTAACATTGCCGATGCAAAATCAAGACAAAATACATGAATTGTGCTATTCATGGATTTCCTGATCAAGTCAATCACCCAATCGATCATGCCTTACTCGACTAAAACCGGGATGACACTTTCTTTAATCGAACACTTCTGCAGAATCGCAAGACAGAATCTCTATGTGACACTGCCATTCTCTTATTCTTTTAAGATCTACAAAATATTTTAGTTTAAAAACATAAATTTCCCACAACTTTATATTGGCTTTTCAATTTTTGCGCAATACTACCCACAATTATCAGTCATGATAGATAACACAATATATTACCTTAACGATCTTCTCGACGACAACAAATTTGTTTCCTGAGACGAGATATTCCACACCACGCAGAGTTGAGCTGACTACACTGACTAAGCTTGTAACTGCATGTTTGAGACTCTGATTGTTGAATTCAAGCATCGAAATAATGAAATCGAATTTCTCACTAGCTTCAATGTTGAAAATATCATTGCGAATCAGCTCGTAGACTAAATTTTTGCGGAGTTCAGGTGCAATTTGCAGTGCGTTTACTCTCAGCGAAAGAAGCACTTCAATCATCCCATCGATATTTCTTTCTTAGTAGAATTTGAAGAGCTTAGCTTTGTGCTCCATCATTACAGTCTCAGTGATTAACTCGTTGCCTTCTGGTTTTCCTTCGTTGATGATCACCTTGTTGTACTTACCAAGCTGCACTTTGTAGGTCTCCAAAGTTTCACTTAAATTGTCGTTCTAAACAGTCTATCAAAACACAAAAACGATCTCATAGAAAGATGTTCTTTATTGATTTCAATTTGTAATATTTTTCAAGTTTACTTCTTTGAATTGATGGAGTATCTAAAGCAGATTGATAGACACGGAGAATATTTATCTTCCTGCTTGGAGTATCTACTAATACTTTTTATTTTATTCTCTCATATCATTTTCAAGGTTGATTTCCCTCTTCGATTTGTTACTATTGCTTGTGAGAAGCAAATATAAACGAGGTAGACCATCTGATTTACTTGGTAACTTAGAGTTCCTACTGGATTGTTGTTGTTGCTTTGTTTTAAGTTCTGCATCGAAACAATCCACAGTCTTGTTTAAACCTAAATATTAAAGGTACTCCTTGATGTACCTGTTGATATCGCCGCTATCAGGTAAGGTATTGCTGCTCATGATGTCACACTTCTAGTTGATTGTTTTTATTAATATTATTTTTAATTTCTTTCGAACTTAATAACACAAAATCAACTTTTTTTGTACTTTTAAAAAACCCTCAAATTCAAAAATAAACCATTCTTTCTCCCTCTGTGCTTTTAATAAATTGAATGGAAAAAATGCAATAATATAAATAAAACCATACATTTCTTTTTCTTTTTGGTTGCACTATCACATTCAAAGTAAGGTCAAGTAACACCTTGGGATATTTTATTTCAAATAAAGTCATATAAATTTTAGTCCTAATTGACTTTTGAAACTCTTATTACCTCACACAATAAATTATATATTATTTACACATTTTCATCATTTTTGACAATTTTACTCAATAATTGAAAGAATTCCCCTCCAATCCTTGGATGATTTTCTTTTTTTCTCATTTGCTCTGTTCAAGTCCATATTCCACGTATGATTTAGACACAATATTCATCCATTCTCGAGCTATTTCTTCATTCGCTTAAGGAAATGCTTTCTAGCTGACTTCTGTAAATTTTTCTACCATACAATGGTACACTTCTACAAGATCTTCAACATCTCTTGCCGAATATTCTAGGAAATCTTCCCTAATCGGTCTCTCAAGGAAAAACTTCAAAGGAAGCGATTGAAATTTCCTATGCATTTCATCTTTTTGTGTGTTAATTCCATGACGAGCTTTGTAAGTCAACAGGATTTCATTGAGACCTGGCATTTTTAGCTCTTCAATAGCTTTGAGAACCTTAAAATCATCCTTTTAGAGCCCTGGAAAGTTAAACAAATAGCAAATTAGCAAAGAATTCAAAAATAAAGATTTCTAAAATTATATTATTTCTTTTACCTATGTATTTCTCAATTTACTGTCTCAGAGAATGTACCGCAGCTGTATCAAAGACATTCTTAGGACAAACCCCAAGGAATTTATGTAAAGCTAGACTATCATTACGACAATCATGGAAGATCTTCAAGACTGTTTCGTCTTGCATGATCTTTTATATGAATTACTTCATATCAGTAAAAAACGATTCATCTGATGAGACATTCCTCGCGAAATAAACATCAAACACGAATATCTAAGAAACATTAGGCTTTCTCATTCCCGAGATTTACAATAACTAAATATATCCTTCTTTCCTAAGATGCCCTTCCAAGTCAATTCCAATTTCTTTAAATTAACTTATCATAAACCCAGCATATGCTAAACTCTCTTTGGAGTCTACTACAACTATTCTCTTTTCTTCATACTTCTCTAATATTTCCGCGGATATTTCTCCTTATTCATAGTCAATAACCTAAGCAGCACACTTGCAATGCGTCATAGCTACATGGTTATTTTTGGATATCTTCGGTGCGCATTTTAACGCAAAATCGCATGTAGAAGTTCGCACTGGGAAAACCTTTTGTGTGATGAGAAAACTTCTAAAATAAAACTTGAACTTGGAGAAACTTCCAAATGCTTTGACATTCGACTCAAACTACTCTATGATCTTCTCTTCCAACTTAGTTAACTTAAAAATATGCTTTTTCTTCTTCATCAAAAAAGCACTGGCATTCTCTTTGATTTTCTCCATCTCGGAGTCATATCCAAACAGTTTCACTTTCGCTTTTGCTTTCTCGTCACTTAGCCCTTCAAGCAATTCACTTAAGAACTCTGAGTCCGTTTCGATGTCGTCTAGATAGTCTTTTAAATTTTTCTTTTTGAGAATGCTCAAGATTTAATGCAAGGCCGGTTCTGTTGGTGAAGCAGTTGAGTAAAATGCTTTCCTCAGGGCACTCTCCATAATAGGAAATCCATCTGCTTTTACTTCAGCTTTGCAGATCTACAGGAGATTTGATTTATAATCTGCTAAGCAATTTTTTGGGATGGGTAAAATCACATTTATTGGTTTCTTTGAGGTCGGTTCAAGCAATTACTGTTGTGAAAAAGTCAAAAAGTTAGTTAAACCCTCATAAACAAAAGGAATGAACAACTTACTTTCCCCTCAAAAGCAACTCCACTAAGCGCATTGAGAATATATTAGTACTTCAGTTTAAATCCTATTTTATTGTACCCAACTCTGTTGTATTCTCTTTCAATAAAACTCTCGCTGAATGCTTAATCAGGATACCTTTTTAGTAGAAGATTATAAAAACTAACTAAGCTCTCAGAATGTTGAAATGATCTAATAACCGCTCTAATTCTGCGATCAGTATCAATCTCCTCTTGCGAGTAAATTCGTTCAAGTTTTTCTGAAATTTTAAACTAATAGTCATAGACATTCACATAGCTTGGTTTATCTTCAATCCATAGCTATTTTTGATTGTAATCCTTAAGTTTTCCATCGAAATCGAGTACTTCATTGTTATATTTCTTAAAAATCAGATCGTCGATGTCATGGGCATATTTACAAACATCTTTACTGAATAAACATAAACCTCTAAGCCAAAACCTACATAATTCCTCTTTATAATCAGATGGAATGGAATCTAAGTATTCTTTTCGTTTTAGTTCACGCTCTTCTGGGTTTGGTGGTGGAAATAATCTAGATGGAGCACGAGGCTATTCTGGTCTTTTACTAGCTTTGAACAAATCTTCTTTATTTTTCTGTTTCTGCATTGGTTACTCGTTAGTTTTGATTTCTTCAGCCAGCTTTTTTTGCTCTTTTCCATTGAATGTGTTATCTTAACACATATCTTCTTGATTCATTACTAATAAATATCTCAAACAAAATGTTATCCTTCCTTTATGCTAAACTAAGAATTATCTGTATGATTGAAGGAGAACTATTATATAATATTAATCCTCAAAAATTGGATTTAATCCAAGAAAGATTTAATATTACTAATTCTTTCATTTACTTGAATGCCCAAAAAGTATTAAAATTGTTTCACTGGAGTAGTTTCTTATTTTTCGCTAAAAAGCATCTACCAAATTTATGCAATCTGCTATTTGATAATCATTTAATCAAAAAAGAACCAAAAATAAGTTTTGACTTTTATCAAACACAAGCTTATTAATTACTTAAATCATTCTTTTTCACAAATAAATTAATTAATTTAACTATCAAACTCTTTTCCTTGAATGTTACCATAATTTTCATGCTAAAGTTCCCCAAGAAATTACTACAAAAAATATTAAAATGAATCATTCTTTGAATATCTCTATTTGTTCAATTTTTTGTACTATTCGCAATTAATAATGAATCCAACATACAATTTCTTTTAAAACAAGTAGAATTTCTGAATTTAATTCAGCTCAATTTATCAAAGCATAAATACCCTTAGTGCTTTTAACTAGAGTATATTCAATTGTACTTTGCGTTTGCTAGTTGAATTCAGTAAAAACAGCTTAGCCTTGAGTGTCACTACGGAGATCCATTCCATTTAACTCCGGCACTCTGCTTAACTTCATCTGCTACTCTGACAACTTGAAAGTCAAATTATTCACCGCCAAAGGATAGACCATAAGATAATTCCATTAGTTGCAAGCTAAGAACACATACTTCAATGTTTTACACACCAACGCCTTGAATTAAACTGTACTGAGGTTAAAACTCATTTATTCGGTCTAGATAGGTGGTGGAGCAGTAAATGTAGTCTTATTGTTAAACTTAGATGTTTACTCTTGAACTGTCAATGTTCCAGGGAACAGAACATAAGCTTAAAAAGACAATTTTTCAGCATTTGAATCCTTTAGCAGAGCTACTAAAATCATTAAATTATCAGATATTCTATGAATACTTGCAACTTTAAGAATATCTTTGCTGATTCCAAGTTATTCAAATGACTTTTGTTTGAGCGTTTTGTGGATAAGTTTTTCTTTATCATTCGTTTCTAAGGTTTGTTCTTTGATATCCTATGTGCCTGCAATCATAATCTTGCTAGCATCATAAAAACAAGCAAATGTAGAGTCTTTCCAGGTATATTTCTTTTGTGATTTTTATTCAAGGAAGTAATACAATTTCACTTTGTTATGCGAGGTTGTCAGAAGCAACTGATGCAAAGTTGTATTTGTCGTGGAGATATTCACTAAAGAGCCTTTGTAGTGACAGATTTTCAAGATCTAAGTTGCTGAGATGGTTGGTTTAGGGAAAGATGATTTGGATAGTTTTATCTGCAGGAGATAATTACGAGTTGAAATTGGGGGTTAACTAATAGCATTAGAAGGGGATTTATCAATATTTTAATCGCTGTTGTTAGCTACTTCAAACGCGATAATTATGTCTACGGAGTTTGAATTATCCGAACTTGTTGATGATAAAGATGGTAATTCAACCAACCCAGCTATGACGAAATCTTTCAAGTTGATTTCCTATTACAATCCAATGATTTAGATTACTTCACCTGAGGAACTTACAAGTTAGTTAGATTTAACTAGCAGTGTTAAATTGAGTTTTTTCAAAAATAGCTGGGAAGTTAGAGAATTCGCTGGATTAACAGAACTGATTGCAATATTATTATTGGCAGTTATTTTCTCAGAGATAGTCAATGGCTAAGGGTTGTTATCAAGCACTGATTTCGTGTATTCCTAAGTTTATAATGTCTTCAAATTTATCTATTTATTCAATTCCTTAAATTCAGCTTCTTTTGTATCAGGAGTAATAACTTAAAGTTTGCTTGGGTCTATTCTTTTCTCAGAGAATTCTTTTAGTTTCGCTTATCTTTTCAGATCAAATTATGCTAACTTATCTCGTGCTTGCTTTACTTGTAGTGGCATTTAATCTTTTTCTTATTCTTCTATAATAAATTCTCCTTGATTGTCGCTTTGCTAACAGTTTAGATTGTTTTCTTTAATATATTTCAAATGATTCTCTATCTCCTCTAATTTTTGAGTTAAAATTGCATAGTTTGATAGTGGGATAGCAGCCACAGCTGGATCTTATTCGGAGTCATCTACTTTTTGAGAATCAACTTAAATCTCAAGATTATTACCCTTTCCATGAATTATTTCAGCAAATTCCTCTCTGCTGATATTCTAATTAAACTTAGCATATTTTTCCTTTTATTTAGATTATTTAATCCCTTCAGCTTCAGCGTCAAAACTGCTTAAACTACCCATGTCGATTTCTATGTATCTATCTAATGAGAAAAGTCCTGAAAATACAATCAATGAAGGTAACTGATAAGTCAACTAAATCTTTGTTCCTTCCTCAGCCATGAACTCAAAATGGTTTTTCTCTCCTTCCAGTTTAAACGGGAAGAAAACAAACCCAGATATGTCTGATTTACTCTTCCAATTCGGTTGATCTAACTTCTAATCAGGGATCGGTTGGTTCTCTTCATCGAAATTTACCACAAAGAATGATCCTCTCTAGTTCATAACAGCTACAAGCATTCTAAGTTGCTTGCTATAAACTACTTTGATTTATACAGTAGATACCTTTAAATTTGGATTAAAATCCCAAAAGCTCTAATCACAATCAACTTCTTGAAGATTCTTAAGATCTTTTCCAATAAATACTTTGATTGAGGACCCTCTTTCTTAAACTTTCAAACAAGCTAAGAAGAACAATCCATCTTATAACTCCTCTAAATGGATGATTGACCCTTCAGCAGGGAGCAACTCCCCAAGTTAAAATCTAGCTTCTTCTTTCTCTGCCTCCAAGTTTGTCTAGATTATTTCTTTATCCTTTATCGAATAGATGATATTGTCAGATGAATACGAAAAGCAAGCAAAACTAGCTTCTCCTGGGAACAATTACTTCTATGAGAAGCTATCCACTACAACAAAAGCTGGCTACTCTTCTGCCAAGACAATTGCTCTTTTTTTTGTGCTCGAAAATATCGCCCTTTTGATTTTAAAATCTAAACGAACATCTTCTTCTTCTTCTTTTCTATCGTTTTCTTCTTTGTTAATAGCTCCTTTATCTCTGAAGAGACTGTTCATCTCAAGCATTCTAATCTGATCTTCTAAGACAACTCCTACAAGAGCACCAGCGAAGATAATTTCAATTTGGAGAATCTTTTTGTCAGATTTAAAAATTTCTCTTGACTCTAAGAAAGCTTTAACTTCATTCCTGACTTAATCAGTGATTCTCTTTGTATTCTCCTATTTTAGCTTCATTTTATTGATATGTTTAGAATTTGTTTCCATTTCGTTAAACAATTTGGTAATGATTTCTTCATGCATTTTAGCATAATCTTCAAGAGTCAAGGCGTAAATTGAGGAGGACGAAAAGCCTGAATCTGATAGATTGTTAACACTGAATAGGAAAATATCTCTCTCGAAGACATACTGAGTGGCATTGATGGATGCTTGGGTGAATAAAGAGCTCAGATCGAATTTGATGTCGTCGAATGTGCTGTATTTGATTTTATTACTGAAATTTTTAGAGTCTTATTTACTGTGATTGAAGACTGTTTTCTGAGAAGAAAATTTAGGTAAACTTGCTTGAGATAAGTAGGAGAGTAGATTGTTCTTGTAAGCCTCTAGAGATTCTGCATCATATTGAAGAAAATCAGAGGAGGAAGAAGAAGAAGGTGGATTTTATTAGCTCACCTGTAAGTTTTCGTCCTTCGAAGAATCAACTATTAGCTGCTCTTGTTGGTTTTATTGTTAGGCTTACTTCACATCTAAAGGGGCAATTTGATTTATTTTTTATGCCTCTTCCTGTACTTCTTGCTTGATAATGGGATATAAAAAGTTAGCAGTACCACCAATATCAACAGGTGTTTAAAGCATGTTGTTTTGATTTGAAGTTGAGAAAAGATTCCCCTTTGGATCAGAAGAAAATAGATTAGATTGATTATTAGGTATGATATTTTGACCTGTATTTGTTTGTAGATTCTAATTGAAACCGAAAGACGGTAAAGGGCTACTATCACTGGGATTAAAATTCCAGCTTTATTATGACTGCTAACAGAAAGACGGAAAAGTGGTACTCCCACTGGGATTTAAATTTTAGGTTTATGATGGCTGCTAACTGAAAGGTTAGAAAAGACTACTACCATCGATCTTAGAAAATAGAGAAGCGATGTTCCCATTGTTGCTTGCATCTTTAGAATTGTTTTGAGAATCAGAATTCTAAAATAAAGTTGTTTGTTTTTGCTAATCTTCAGTTTTCCCCTCTTTTTCAGTTGAGTCAATAATCTTTTTTTGCTATGAATCTTTTGGCGACTGTTCTCTTAACTTTTATTTTCCTTCTTCTTCGTTTTATGAGGCACTAGGTAATTAGTTTTATTCCTTCTCTGGTTTCTGTATTTCTAAAGGTTTGATTGGTTTTCTTCCTTCTGGAATTTCCTAAAATATCTCACCTAATTTATTAGCGCTAGAAAGATCATAACATACAAAATGCCTTAGAATCTTACACTCCAAGTCATAAGTAATCAAAGACTTAGGAATTTTCTAAAATTTCGGGACGTCGACATTGACTTTGTACTCGATTGTTGCATCTTTTTCCGCTGCTTCAAATTCAACAGCACCAATACCTAACAGGTTAAACTTTACGTCTTTGACTTTGAATGCGTCATTGGAGACAACAGTGAATTCCTGTCCGTCATTTGCGATCTTCACTATTGTTTGCATTTCCATGATAGATTAGGCAATTAGGAAATTATTCTCTTGAAGTGGAACAAGCTTAAAATCAAGAATATTTTTGTTTTTTATTAGATTATCTAGATTTCCGTCAAGAACAATTTCTTATGATTCGTCCTTCGGGAAACACGCCTAAAGATTATCGATGTCTCCAGTTAGGATATCAATTACCATTTCTTCTACTTTTTCGCCATCTTCATTTTCTTGAACTTTCAGACTAACAGCAATCCATTTATCTGGAGCATATTCTTCAAGCATAAATATTTGCTAACGATCTTTTCCGAAGATAGTACTTATTAGAGTTTCAAATAGTGAATTATGATCTCCATTTTTATAGTTTATGATTTACTCATTGTTAACAACGACAATATTGTTCTTGAGATCGAATATTGCACAGTTTGTTGCACTCAGATCTTCAAAACTATTATCTTGAAAAATATAGAGGGAAGTCTATTTTGTATCACTATTTCTTATGAGAATATCGTTCTTTTCTCCTCTACTCCATTTAATCGAGTGGAATTGTGATGGATGTATTTTCTGTTTTAGCGGATTGTACGTTTGCTATTGGTAAACAAGAGCAGCTAAACTGAAGATTTTCAGTAATGGTTCTTCTTTTTCTTTTGCTTTGAATCCTATTGCGACTAAAGTCTGATCGAAGGAACTTACAGATAAACAGGTAATCACGCTATCAAACTTAATGATGTTCTTGTTGGTTAGATTTTCTCCACTGTAAACAGCTAGTTCGTTGTTGTTGGCACATAAAATAACTCCGAACTTATTAGAAGTATCAGCTAAGTAGATTCCTTTGGTATTTACAGGCCGTTTGTTTTTTTAACCTTTCGGAACCTCAATTTCACCGAAGGGAGCATTTCCTTTGAATGCGTTGGAGATCACAGCCTACTTGTGTTTTTCTGTGAAGATAAATTCTTCCTGTATCTGCTACTCCGACATGGTTCTGTTATCCTGTTGAGTTATCTATTGTTTTATTTGGAAAGTATTAAAATTGGGAAAGTATTTGGGTGTCTAATTAAATCCAATCAAATAAATGAGGAAATAATATGAATAATTTGTTTTATTTAATTGGTTTATTGCTTTGTTAATTTACGATTATGTGAGACAATTTATTAGTCAATTCATAAAAAAAAGATATTAAATTTAACTATTAGTTAATACAATGTGATTCATTCAATTAGTCATTTCCATGTTGATTCTGACTAAATTGTAATAATTTTGAATCAAAAAATGAAGAATAAGTGGAAATAATTAAGTGAATTGTAAAATTAAAAAAAGGAGAAAAATAATCAATAATTATCATCAATAATGGTGGGGTTGGGGTTGGGGTTGGGGTTGGGGTTGGGGTTGGGGTTGGGGTTGGGGTTGGGGTTGGGGTTGGGGTTG
>Ga0302271_10001498_pt1 | contig 22260 bp, 16 predicted proteins | sample III_Bog_N1_1_FD_198767 | JGI IMG/M metagenome (GOLD analysis project Ga0302271, IMG submission 198767) | Peat permafrost microbial communities from Stordalen Mire near Abisko, Sweden - III_Bog_N1_1 | ecosystem: Environmental > Terrestrial > Soil > Wetlands > Peat | place: Sweden: Abisko... | reverse complement strand
AACAACTCTTTATGTTATCTTGCTTTTTCAATATTTTATACCTTTTTTTCAATTCATCAAACGTAATATCTCAATTAAATTAGTGTTCCCTCTTTCATCTGTTTCTCATTCTTATTTGCGGGTTGAAAAGTGATCCTTTAGGTTTTAATTTCGAGGGATTCCCATGTTAATTCTTTTCATCCTTCTGGATTTATATCTACTACTGCAGCTATTATGTCGATTACGATTAGGTTGTTTATGTATTGTCTGTCTGATTCGCTAATTTACCCTTACTACCTTTAAGATTATTATTATATTAATCTCTGCTCCTACTACGACTGTTATTGCTGTTGTTGCTTAGAGTCTTTTCAATCTCAGTTAAAACATTGTTGCTAGATGAATTGCTATTTCCTCCACCTCTTCCACCTCCTCCTCCTCCTCCTTTTTTGAGAATATCTCCACTTTCTATTTCCTTCTTAATGTGCTCCAATTGAGTATATAATCTGTGATTTTTCTCCTCTAATTCTTAGATTCTATTAGATTTCTTATTGTACATATCAAACACAAACCCAACTAGCAAGTTATTGAATATTAGATGGTTCTAACTTCGGCGAAAGGGTTCACCTTTAAATAAGGAAAACAATAACAAGAAACAATTAGATTAATATTCGAGCTTTTTCAGGATAAATTGAATAATTTACCTAATGGAAAGTGTGATCGTAGAAGTATCCCATCGAGATCAAATAGGACATGCAATATCGCTTAGCTATTGTTGATCCCTGTTCGATGAAATTCATAGCTATCATTTTCAAGTGCAATTCTAAGATGCGCAAAGAAATGCATTAACGATCCGTTTAGCTTCATTGAGTCTCTGATGGAAGCTATTTTATTCTCATCGAAGTCACCAAGCCAGAAGTTGTCTGAGCTATCGGTGATCATGAAGTTTAGGGTTTTGATGTTATTCAGAGTTGTAACCTTAGAAAGAAACAAAAAGGTGAGCGTGTGTTGAGTGATTTTAAATGAGATGCCATCTGCTAGCTCGACTGATTCATCGAATTCGGAGATCATTAAACAGAAAATATAAATGAAGAAAGGGAATTATTCACAAAATAATTTTTGTTGATTTGAAATTGTCTACAAAAAGATTTAATATCTTGAAGTATCCTGCAGAGAGAAGGCACTAACAGTTAAGGTATTTTTCCTAATATGAGAATGCTCTAAGTGCCTCTTTGAATTGTCTATTTTGATGGTTTATTCTTCATGAAAGTTAAATTATCAGAATTCCAGTTTTTGTTTGAATAATGGTGGGTTCTTTCAGTAACAGGCTCTTCTAAAAAATAACTAAATAATCACAGCTTCGAATGCTGAAATAATTCCTTTGGAAGCCTTAAAAATACATGAGTTCTCTGCCATGAAATAAGATAACTAAAATAAATATCTTAAATGGAAAGTACTAAAATAAGGGAAGTCTGTCTGTGGGGTGAATTAATTTTAAGCAAGGGATATTTTAAGTGCCTTCGTGTCTGGAAGCGAAACTAATTGAAGATATATTTTAATAATTTCAAGGAAAACACAGAAGATAATGGTAAAACACATTTTGATTGCTTGGAAGGATCACGTTTCAAGATACATTTTAAACTCATTTCTCAATAATATTTTGTTCATAATAGGGTAAATAACCAGGTGCAGGTCAGAAAAAGACCAAGGAGGCTATTGCCAAGGCCGCTCAATCCAAGAAGGGAGGAAAGAAGGTAGGAATTATTCATAGAATATAAAAAGGGTTTTTTTCTGCTGCAAAGATGGATCTGAAAAAAGTTAGAGAGAGAGAGGGAGAAATAGAAAAAGAGATAATGAAAATTAAGGCCAACAGTAGAGATCCCAGCAGATGAATGGGTTTCCAGCTAACTTTTCGCTTTTCCTTGATGGCTGATATGCTAAATTGAATATTGTTCTCATTTGTTTAAAATCCAAATTTTTAATTATTTCTTTGTGCATTTTTTGATCTGTAGAAATGGACCAAGGGTAAGGCTAAAGATAAAGTTGAAAACGCAGTCTTCCTCGAGAAAAAGGCCATGGACTCCATTGTCAACAACCCCTCTAAGGTTGGTAAGGTCCTCACCGTCTCCACCTTCGTTGAGAAGAACAAAGTTAACGGGTAATTAAAAAGATTGTCTTTTATTGTACAAGAAGAAATAGGATGGTTGTTAGGATAAGGATGATAAGCAAGTGTAGATGTTTTGATATAGCAAGATCTAAAAGATTAAGGGAATGAACAATAAAGCAGTAATTGATGCTAAAATCGAAAAAAAACCATAAAATGCCATTATTTTAGCAGCTTTGAAACAGAAAAATATCTTAACATTGCTATCAACATCTCCAATCCTTTCAATCCTATAGATTTTTAGGACTTTTAACATATTATCTTTGAATTTTTCAATACCTTCTTCCCTATTCTAATACTCATTCTTCTCTTGTAACAACAGCTCCCTCGCTAGAAGTCTCCTTAGAATCATGGCTGAGAAGAAACTCGTCTAGAAAGTCTCCAAGAACGGTAACCAATGGGTCTACTCCGTCGTTGGTGGTGTCAAGGAAGACAAGCCCGCAGTTACTAAGGCAGCCGCCGCTAAAGCAGAAAAGGCTGCAGGTGGTAAAGGTGCCAAGCCTGCTGCCGCCGCTGCTACTGAATGATCCAGAATAAATCAAGAATATTATATTATTCAAATAAAAACCTATTTTTTTATTGTATATTTTGTGGTGTGTTGTGTATGTTCACCACACCAGCATTCAGAGTTTATTTAAACACTCATTAACCCACATTTCAAAGAGTTTTACACAACTTTAAAGAATCTACAGAGAATTATTTCTTAATAATTGTTGTCTTTTTGAGGGCTTTAGTAAATTTGACCTTCGTTAATTTGATGTGTTGTTTTGAGATTGAGAAAGATATTCTTGGGTATCATTTGGGGGTTGTGAAAAGATCTTTGTGAGGATTAATAAAAATGTTTGAATAATAATAGTCCTTTTTGTTTTTAAAAATTAGTAGAATCACAGTGGTCATTTTATTCGAAATAAAAAGAGAATAAATTGTGTAAAATAATTCAAAAACCTTTCTTTTAAAGAAAAAACAATCTCTCTCTCTTTCTAACAAAACATAGGGCGTTAATCGAGTGAATCTGTAATTGCATAAACTAATAATTAAACTGGAATTCGATATTATTGTGAGCAGACAAAGATATCCAAGTAGTTTAGCAGTTAATGGCAGCTCAATATCCATCTTTGCTTATCAATCAGAAAGGAGAAGAGAAATCTACATTTTCTCTTTCATTTTTTGTTCTTGTTGGATCTACCAGGTGGTTTCTTCTAAGATCCTTTCTTAGAAGCAGGTTTCCCAGCGCCTTCTTTATTCTTGTTATCTTCAGCAGTTTCATCTTTTTGAAGACTTTCTGCATTTTCATTATTTGTAAGATCATCACCTTCTTCATTATTCTCTTATTCTCCTTCCTTTGCGTCTTCATTGTTAGTATTCTCTTCTTGTTTATCTTCTCCGTTATTTTCTCCATCGACTTTACCATCATCTTCTTTTGGTGCTTCCTGTTGTTCTCCTTCCTTTTAATTGCTATTATCATCGTTCTACTCTTCTTTTTCCTCCTTCACTTCATTCCCTTCTTATTCTTTCGTCTCTTCTTTCTCTTCCTTTTCCTCTTTCACTTCATTCATTTCCTTCTCTTCATTAACTTCCTTCTCTTCATTCACTTCCTTCTCTTCATTCACTTCCTTCTCTTCATTCCCTTCCTTTTCTTCTTTCTCTTCATTAACTTCCTTCTCTTCATTCCCTTCCTTTTCTTCTTTCTCTTCATTTTCTTCCTTCTCTTCCTTCTCTTCATTCCCTTCCTTTTCTTCTTTCTCTACATTTTCCTCTTGATTTTCTATCTTATTATCTTCAGATTCTTTGAATTCTTCTACATTTTCTACATGATTATTGTTGTTTTTGCTATCTTCTGTGGATTTCTATTAAAGACTATTATCCTCTTTCACTCCTTCTTCTTCCTCTGTTTTTGCTTCTTATTCAGCAGTAGGTTCTTTTTCTCTTTCAACAACTGATGAATCAGTATGGTTTTATGAATCATTTGAAGTGAAAGTGGTTTCTTTTTCTGATGAAGGCTCTTAAGAAGATTCCTATGATTATTACTTATCCTATTCAGGAGGAGATTCCACCTAAGCAATATTCTCACTCTTGGCATTATTATTGTTATGTTCCTGATAATCATTGAAAATACTGTCTTCTTCTTCTTGATGATTGCTGTGAGTTTGATTATTGTTATGATTCACCTCACTGCTCTTGTTGTTGTTGCTAGCACCACTTTCATGTTTAGCTTCTTCTACTACAGCATGTCCAGTGTTCTTTTTATCTTAATCATGAATCTTCTTTGATTCCTCCTGTGCTCTTCTAATCGATTCCTCTTTCTCCTATTGCTCCTTAGCATTTTTCTTCATTTGACTCTCCTTCTCCTCATTTAAACTCTCTTTTTTTCAATCAAAATTCAATAAAAAATTATCAAAAACAAAGCTAAGTTTTCTCAAGTTATCTAGCAATACCTTATTTGCTTTAGAGTATCATTTAGACATCCTCTCTCTAAAGTAACTCCTTCAGTGATTGCATGTAGGCTATTCCAAAATCAAATAATGATTAAAACCACCAAAAAATGCAAAGATCTTCTTTAAAACTAAAAATATATCCTTACTGATGAATCTATCATCAGCATTCGCTGAGTAGAACTCAATCGCCTTCTAATACAGCTCCGTGAGTTGATTGATATCAGACAATACCAGACTCTCATCTAGTTTCGAAGATACCAAAGCGATATTGTCTTCAATAGAACTAATATCCGTAGACTTGTATGCCTTAATAGTGACGTCATCCTCTGGAATCTCAATCTTCCTGCGAAACACTTATTTTAAATCTAAACGTTGGATGCTGCGTTGGATCGCCTCAATGAAGATCCCACTGTCTTTGAGTTACACTGTCAATTAGGTCTACTCATCGCCCTAGATAGAATAGACGGATTAACAACCAAGAATCAAAAGCAATTATTCTCTTAGATTGATGTAATTGCTTCTTTCTTTAGTTTTATTCAAATTACCTCATCAGTTTGTACTAGAAATTAAAGTGCAAGGATGGCGATGTTATCTTTCTCTTGGAGCTTTTGGATCTTCTGCATCTCGTAGAGGTAGTATTATCTCTCCAGTAACACGATTTTATCTTTAGAGTTGACAATACCAAAGCAGAGAAACTAGGACTCAGTGATGATCAAGAACCTAATAAAGTTCGATTACAAAAACAACAAGATTTAGTACCATTTTAGGATAGTTAGGTGGTAATAGTCACCAAAGAATATATTGGCTTCAAAGTAAAAAAGATCTATGTGCATTCATTTCTACCTGCTGACTGGTTTCCCCTTTTGCAAGTGCTCTTGGGAAGAGAAGACATGCACGTTGTTGATATTTAGGAATTATTCTAAATCATATTCATCTCCAACTTAGAAACCTCCGAGATGAATCAAATACAGCTTGTCTTTCAACTTTGATGCTAGGATAGCCTGTTTAATGAGTAACATGAACAAACAATCCATCATAATCAATGCAATATCATTCTTTTTTCTTACTAAAAACGATGGAATTTCGAGAATAATCTTGGAGATCAGAATCGACGGTGCCCATTGTGCTTGGATGATATCAGGCGTGAGATTTCTTCCATCTGCAATCGATGGCTAGGATATCTAACTTTTACAGATGATCTTCGGATGCGTGAAGGGAAACTTGCTGTCAAGTAGCACATCGAAATTGATCGGTGCGTATTTCTTTAATGCGAGTAAGCTAGGATGCTCGAGCAGTTTGGATTCGACTGAAACCTATGGGATTTGGAGGAAAGAAAATGAAAGAGATATTTGTTTGTTGTTCTCGAATAGAAAGGGAAGTTGAAAGGGAGATAGAGATAGAAGAGAAAGCATAACATTTTAAATAATTCTACCATGATCTTGAACCCTAAACCGAATTGGGTGAGTTGAATCTTGAAGGAGGCTTTGTCTAGAGAGTTCAGTGAGTCGATCTCTAAACAAGTAACAAAAGGACAGTAAATATATCATTAAAAGCATCAAAATAAGATGTTATTCTTTCTCTATTTGTTCCTTTCTCTAATATATTTGCTGTAGGTTCTGAAAACAATCAAAGTTGCTTTACCTTTCAGTACTCTCTTGACTTATGTGTCTGTGTTGTAGATCTCAGCTACGAAGCTTTTTATTTATTGTGCACTCATATTCTTCGATTAAGTCAGTATTTATTGTGTTTTCTGTATTTGTTTATCAACTTTTCTTTCCTTTCGCTCTGCTCTTCTTCGTCTAGTTGATTATTTTTGAAATAAATCACAATAATAGCCTGAAAAATACCTTCACAAGGGGATCTTAAGTCCGTCAGGAAAGCAGTTTCTGAGATTATTAAACACCTACCTCACTCACAATAGACTCTCATGCTGTCAGAGAATCAATGCAATTAACAAAAAATTTAAAAGGTTTAATTAATCAAATCATCTGTGCTTGGGAACTTCAACTCTACCTGCGATATATTGAAACACATCTCTCTCTCTCTGTTTCTCTCTCATTTACAATGGGCTCTTATCTCTCAATGGTGGTGAAGATGTTCCAAGTGGAATAGGAACGGACAGTCATGCCGTTTAAGAACAAGCAAATCGAAGCCATTGCGAAGAAATTCCTTCTTTCACCCTAAGATATGATCTAATTTCATCATGTCTTCCGCAAAATGTAAATGACATGAAAAAACACACATAAAATAAGAAAGTACTTAAAACACAAGTATATTATTTGTCTCTTCCTTATCTCTCTTCTCCTCCTCTTCCTCCTTAGGGACAAGCTCGGAAACGGTTACATCTCCGAGGACAACGTATTTGAGTTTGTCGAAGAAGAAAAAACGAGTGTGCTTTCGCCATACATTAACAAACTCTTCTAACTCATCGAAAAGGAAAACATCGATAGAGTCTGCTTCATCGAGTGGGTACCAGCGATATGTGCCTTCTGCTTGTTCACACATGAGCAGATCATCAAATTCGCATTTGGAATGATCGATGATGATCACGATGAAGTTATCTCCAAGAAAGACATCATTAAGTTTCTTGTGAAAGAGCGATACGGTGAGAAAGTCTTCCCTTTCAATCAAGTCCGCGCAATCGAGCTACTTGACGTCGATAGAGCTGATAGGATAAAGTTCGAGTAGTTCAAGAGAATCGAGTAATAGATCCCGTTCATATGCTACCCAGCGTTTCGACTGCAGGAGATTTTCAGAGAACAAATCAAAGGGAAATTATTCTGGAAAAAAATCTTTCAAGCTATTTTCTTATCGGTATGAAGGAGAAGAAGATTGGGAGGTTATTGTATGGTTTGGTGTGTGGATGATTTATTTGCTTGTTCTCTTGATAGGAGCAAGAGCGTGAGAAGTAGAAGCAGCAAGAGATCATCGACGAGCAGGTGAACAAGAAGAAAAACATCGAACTCGTGAAGATGGAAGCGAATTTTCAGCAATTAACATAAAACAAGAAAATCGAATAGAACCTCTTTAAACCCGATTTCTTGCTCAAAACCCGTGAAAGTCTGCAAGCTAGGACGTATGAATATTGCAGGGAATCATCTCTAGTTAGATGTGTTTCGCATTAGAATCCCGATTGCATTCAAATCGATTATAAAAGTGCAGTTAACCCTAGAAGATTATCAGATGGATTAATTGATATTGTGTTTCTAGCTCCTCCAAGCAGTAACAACACTACGAAACTAGATTAATCTATGCCAGTGCTGGAAACAGGGAAGACCTTAAGGAGAGTGAATTCATAGTTATTCATTAAATCGCCCTTTAACAGCACTGCGTCATTTGTGCCTGAAGTTGCTAAAGCGGAGGATTAGCAAATTCACTAATAATATGGTGCTGCTTCGAAGTAAGGTTCACCTAGAAACTCACATAGATTCAATAATTAATAAATCGTCTGGAATTCCCCGAAGAACATCAATGATCGATAGCAGTAGCCGAACTCAGGTAGAAATTAGTAAGGATACAGTAGTCCTACAGCGATTAAGTAGTTTATCATGAAGAACACATAATAATAGCAGCAGTAGATATAATTTAAGTAGCATAAAGTGATTCCTAGATCGCTTAAGAATACAGGAAATGTATTGAAAGCAGAGAATAATAATAATATTCAAATAGCGAGTAGATCACCTAGGAATAATAATAATAATAATATTATTAATACCAATAGCAGTAGAAATAATAATAATAATAATGTTCCTGGCTCGCCGACGAAGCAGTAGAATGCAGGAATATGATGATGCAGAAGATAAATAGATTTTACTTTTTAATATAAAAGCAGGATAGTATGGCTATATAATTTTCATTAGTAGATTGTATATTTTGCAGTTTCTGAGCATTAAATAAACTATTTTAGCAAGATACAGCGCGTTGTACGTCTCTAAATGATTGTTTTGGAAGTCAGATGCATCTAAGTTAATTTATCAGGGAGTTTGTTTTCTGGGTTTTTATTTTATTGTTATCGTAGAATCCCTAGTGAAATTGTAACATAAACACAAGCAATTTGAATCCCAAAACTAATATATTAACCATCCTTCGAGGATCTACCTGCTGATAAAGCTTAATAGTTACTGTAATGCTTATTCAAAATTCAGAGATCTAGCTGGAGAAAGGAGGCTTAGTTTGGAGGAATAGGTTAAAATGTGTTATCAACTAAAACAATCCAGCTAATAGTATTTCCCTAAATTTGTAATATGCTAATAATAATAGTTTCAAAGGCTTTGCCAATAATTATTTATTTGATTGCTTCCATAGAGCCTGAGCACTGAATGATAGGTAGATAATAGGAAGGTTATTCAAGTTGAGATTATCTAATTTTCATAATTTCCTATTCAACAAGACTATTACCTCACATTATTCCTAAGGTTCTACTTTTCTACATTCCCATTTTGTTACTCCCAAGTTTGTTCTTTCTTATTCCTGCTTGCTAAAGTTCCTTCTTTTCTTCTTATTCGCACTGAAACTCAGTTATGCACTCTCCACTCTGAAACAATCCAGGCAACAATTACAGGAAATCAAGCATCAAAAAGATACAAAAACAAAGTCAAATTTCCCTTCGAACTCTCTCTATCTCTCAATGTTTACTTGTACAACTACTCGGGAGAGAACAGAAATGAGCGCCAGCAAAAATAGAGAGTTTTCTAAGAAGGAGACCAGCAACACCAGCTTGATTAGAAAGATAATTTTAAAAAGAATACTCTCCATGCTTCCTAAAGAAAAGACCGTCCAGCGAAGTTCACCTAATCTGTGGGAGTCTTTCTTACCTAACAAGATCTTCCGAGGGCGCTCACAGTGGAATTCCTTGAGTCGATGAGCTTATTTTTAGTTCTCATCCTTTTCGGATGGGCTTTCCACGAAAAGAAAGAATTAATTACACTAACGGAAGCTACACGCATTATTATTAGTATTTGAGAGAGAGGATTGAATGATTTACGGGTGAAAAGCGTCAGAAAGGACAGGATAAGAAACGTCCAGACTGCAGAAGAGGGTCCCTAGAAGCTAAGAAGAGAGTCGACCGGAGACGAAGAAGCTAAAATGGCGAGTTAGGATGCATTTTGCACTTCCAAGAAAGGAAGTGAGGGCAGGCATCTGTTGCGCTAAGATAAGCAGCCCCTGCGGAGTCTGGTGGGAGAAATGCAAGCGCTCTAAAGAAGAATTTCTAGCGCTTGCATTCTCAGATCTTCTAGAGGAGCGGCGTCTTCGTCTAAGTTGATTTGTGGGCTCAATGCTCTGCCCACAGAATTTACGCTCGTCTACTCTGTTACCGTTAGTGCTTTGATAAAAGATATCAAAGCAAGGTAATTAGAGTGTTATTTAGATTTCTTGGGGAGGATTATCCTTGTGTTTTGCTTGTTGATCAAATATTTTCAAATTTTGCTTTCAATGTATTATCAGGGTAAAAAGCCTTTTTTCTACTAGAATTTTAAGGAATTAGAGAACATTATTAAGAGAAAAAGAAGAAGAAAACATTTGATTAAACTTTTACTTGAAATTTTAAGTATTTTACAATGTTTTAGATACATAATTACATTTTTACACATGGTTTACAAGTGAATTTGGCATATTGCGTTCGGGATGTAGTTTTTTCAAAAAACAAATGCTTTTGATGAGGTTGAAACTATTAATTAATACATAAAATAATATTCAAAAGAGTTCTCGCGAAGTGCAGAAGTACCAAAGTTAATTCGAATTGAAACCTAAACTTCTCGTTATTTGAGCTCATTTTAAGGTTTGTTATTATCTGCTTTATTCTGAATTCTATCATTTTTCTAAGAAATGATTATTAATTTTCATCGCTGTTTGGATCTTTTTGTTATTTAGGAGATGGAGACAAACTCCTTTTCTTTATTTTGATTTGAGATTTATCTTGAAAGATGGAGAATCTTGCGAGTGGATTATGTGGGTAATCACTTGTCAAGGTCCTTAAGATTTTTGTTATCTTCGCGTTTAGGAAGCAGTCAAAGCATCTTATCATATGATCATACTAGCAAGCAGTTATTAGATCTAATTATAAGTATTAAAAAGGGTAGCTATCAGTTTGATACTATTCTCTATCGTTATTCACTTAGCAGTCCATGTGTGTTTATGCTTGGCGGCAAATTCATTGAGAAATTGGAAGGCACAGCATTTAACAAGATTAATTCTTTCTTGCTATGAATCATTAGAAATACTGTCTTTTTTACAGTTAATAAGCACTGATAGATCCTATTCGCTTAACTAGAGCTTTGGCTTAGAGTCTAAATATGCTATTATTCTATTGATCTTCTTGTTATATTGAGAAATATTAAATCTTTTCTTGAGGATTTCTGTCTCTATTTGACTTTATGGAGCTTGATTATTTCAACTGAAGTATCTTAATTCTGATTATTTTAGATTGGCAGTTATTTTCTAAAGTCTCTTGCACTGATCATTGTAGAACAAAGCCACAACATTTCCATTATTATGAAATCTTAGCATTTCTAGGCCGCTAAATACAATCATGTTTCAAGTATTTGTCATCCAAAAAAGCCATATTTTTTGTTGTGGAGTCGCAAGCATTATTGGATATTTTTACGTTAATTTCTGCTGTTTTTATTTATTATTTTTTTCAAATTATTGTTTGTTTTTTATAATCCTAGAACCCTCGCACCTAATTGTTTTGATAAAAGAGGCCGAAAAGAGTGGAAAGTTAAAAATACAGGGGGGATAAGAAGCAGAGGGGGAGGAGGGGGTGAAATTAAATAAACTAAGGAAAACAAAGAAATAAAGCCAAAAAAGGATAAACACAAACATGGTTATGCAAGTTTAGGTTCGCACTCTCGAAGGCGAGACTAGAGTGCTGTCTTTCGAGCAAGGTACTAGCGTACTCGCTCTTAAGAGCCAACTCTCCACTGAAATGGGATTGGACGTCGACATGATGAACTTGGTCAGCAACGGATTCATCGCTCCCAACACTGAAGCAGTCATCAACGACTCCACCTATTACCTCTCCCTCAAGATTGAAGGTGGTAAGAAAAAGAAGAAGAAGAGATCTTACACTTCCAAGAAGAAAACCACCCACAAGCACGTTGCCATCAAGCTTGGAGCCATCAACTACTACAAGGTTGACTCCAACGGCAAAGTCACTTACAGCCAAAAGAGCTGCCCAAAATGTGGACCTGGTATCTTCATGGCCAAGCACTACGACAGACATTACTGTGGAAAATGCCACCTCACCTTGAAGATTGACGCTGAAACCGCCAAGAAGAACCTCGAGGAGCTCAAGAAAAGACAAGAAGCCAAGAAGAGCGGTGGTGCAGCTGCTGCCGAAGCTGCCGGTGGTAAGAAAGACGCCAAGAAGGGCAAGAAGGGTAAAAAATGAAGAATCTGATTAACCTCCATTTTTTGATGAATCGCAGCATTCCATAAAAGCTGATGAAAAATAGCAATAATAAATATTTACTATTTCAGCATGGCTGTGCGATTTCTTTCGTGTATTCTCTGTGTTTACTCGTCTAAACTGTTTATTTAAAAACAAGAGATGTCCTCTAATCTGCTGCCATTTTGAGAAAATGAAGAAAAATGGGAGATGCAAAATGATATTTTATAAATATTTTTAGGATGGTTTTAGAGTATATTCTCTGAAATATTTGGCTTGAAGTGAATTTGTAAAAAATACAACATTAATACCAAGATAGTATTCTTATTTTGGTTGATGTTTGAGAAATGGATTGCTTGTTTTGTTCAAATCTAATTTAGTTCAGATCTGAAAAAATATCTTCTGAATCTAGCTAATAAAAAGGGAGAAAAGATTTAGATTATTTTTTGAGAGTTAATTTAATTGATTTTTTACTAATTTTTAACCTTAAAAATACCCCTAAAACCTCTGAGATGAGCAGCTCGACGATCAAAGTTGCCTTTGGTGATGTGAATGAGAAGAACTATGAGCTACTCAGAACACTGAATTAGGTCACCTTCCCCGTTACATATTCTCTGTCTTTCTATGCGAAAGTACTCACCTACAGCAAGTACTCCAGATTAGGTATTGAAGACAAAAGAATAATAATATTGAAAAGAATATGTTTTGGGGATTGCTAAAATTGATTCATAATGGTTTTGTTTCAAAAAATAGCCTATTTCAATGATATCCTTGTTGGAGCTATGACTTGCAGACAAGAAGAGAAATTCGGTGCTTAAAGCATCTATATCTTGACAATTGGAGTGCTTTAGGCTTACAGAAAATGCAAGATTGGTAAATAGATTTGTTCGTTTTTTTTGGAAACTTCGTGAAATCCTAATTTTAAAGATGGATTTGGCTAATTGTTGGTTTTTCTTTGGATTTCTAGGGACTCAACTGATGGAAGAGCTGCTGAAGCTGATCAGTTAAGATCCTACGATTAAGTATATCTATCTTCACATGCAAGTGAGTAACCAAACAGGGCTTGAGTTCTACAAGCATTTTGGGTTTGAAATTGCTGAGACAATCGAAGACTATTACACTGATATTGAACCTAAAGCATGTTACATACTCAAGAAGACACTCTGAAGAAAATGCAGAAGGATTGAAAAGATTAAAAGAGAGAGAGAGAGGTATTTTACCATATTTGTGTGTCGAAGTGTGTTAAAAATAATTGTATTCTCAATAAAAAACGATAACCTTTTTGAATGGATTTCATCTTCTTCCTTTTCACATTTGAAGATTTATTGATATTTAATAAACCAAATCGATAATTGATTCACTCAGCACACAACACATAACCACTACATATATTTCATATTAGAACCCTTTCTTCTTGTTGACTTCATGAATCTTCTTCTTCTTCGTTCACAAAAAATAATCTGGAGTTTTCTTTGTTACATGTACTTCCCCTCTTCTGGGTGCTGGATCAAATTGCAAGAATGTTGCATTCAATTTCTCATCAACTTCAATAATCGATGCTTGGTTTCCACATCGATAGCAGTAATTCGGTGCTGAAAACAATGTCACGAGCTTATTCGCATGGGTTTATTCATACCCCTCCATGACTAACTAATGCGCACGATAAACGAAATCTATCCCATTGAATTTCAAGAATTTCTCTGTTTCATCTTAACCAAAGATAAATCCAGCTCCTCGTGGACTCATATCGAACCCTTGGATATCAGCAGGATCACTCCAAAGCAAATCACACATCTAACCTAAGAAAGAGAATATTTAAGTTTTAGATTATTTATTTGTCTGATCAAAAGAGATTTGAAATGAATAATAATAACCTTCTTTAGGTATTTCTTGTATTCTATCAATTTATCTGATTTCATCGAGTGTCTTGATGTTCGGGGATAGTCCTCCATGGAGTCCAAAGATAGAATTCTCCACGAGTGCAGTGAGTGGAAGATAATCAAAAAGATCGGTCAAATATTTCCATACATTCGCGTTTCCATATTTCCTGAGACATTCATCATAGAATCCATAGACTTATGTAATCTACCTGCTTTCGTGATTTCCTCGAAGGATTGTAATTCTATCTCTAAACCTGACTTTCAGTGCGATAAGTAAAGTTACACATTCCACTGAGAAATATCCTCTGTCAACATAATCCCCGAGGAAGAGATAGTTGGTATCAGGTACTTTCCCACCGATACGAAAGAGCTCCATTAAATCATGGAATTAACCATGGATATCACCACAGATCGTGACTGGACTCCGAACAGGCTGCACAGTCGATTCTGCTTGTAAAATCTCTATAGCTTTCTCACATAATTCCTTGACTTCATTCTCAGATAGTTACTTGCCTTCATAAAGATTATCGATCTATGCTTCGAGAGTCTAAGTCTCAGCTTAAGTTGCCTTTTGAATGACCATATTTATTAAACCAACTAAGATTATCAATATTTTTTGGAGTTTAAATTTTTTTACTTTAATTCCCTTGAGTAATTAATCTTAATTTATCTAAATCTTCCATTAGGAAATACTTATTACTGCTACTACTAAATTTCAAATCTCCGAATATGTCTTCATTTTTCTTTGGATTTGACAATTTGCTTGTCAAATTATGATTCTCTTTTTGATTTTTAAACAATTCTTAAAATGAGAAAAATGATTTTATTTGATGTATTTTGCAAGAATTCTAAACGAAAAAACGCATTAAATATGAAAATAAATGCCATAAACCCTCCTTAGCTTATGAAATATTCTCATATTAGCATCAGAATCATTCAAGAAGCGACATATTAGCTCTATTTAGTTTCTTTGTAATATCGTTTCCAACTTCCTTGAGTTTCTTTAAATCCACTCCCGTTTCTATCCCGAGCTCTTACAACGCATAGACTACATTCTCCGTGCAGACATTCCCAGCTTAGGTCTTCGCGTAAGGACATCCACCAAGTCCAGCTAGACTTGCATCGACAACACTAACTCCATGCTCCAACGCGACTAAGATATTGCTGATGGCTTTATCATAGGTATCGTGAAAATGTGCAGCTAACTTTGAAACGGGCACTTGTTTCTTCACAGCTGCTAGCATTTTATCAGTTTTTTCGGGAGTACCAACTCCGATGGTGTCACCAAGACTAATCTCATAGCAGCCCATATCATATAGGATCTTACTGACTTCAGCAACTTTATTGTAATCCACTTCACCTTGGTAAGGACATCCAACCACTGTAGAGACATATCCACGAATCAAGATATTCTATTGTTTGGCGATGTCTATCACTGCTTTGAAGCGATCCAAGCTTTCAGCCTATGAAAAGAAGAAATAAAAATAGTACACATTTATAAGAAAGGAAGGAAATGTGACAAGGAATTGATGGAACATATTATGAATAAACTGAAAATCGATGTCTTTCTTACAATTGAGCAGTTGATGTTCTTTTAGGTGAATGCTTCAGAAGCTGCACCAAAAACTGCGATCTCTTTGACACCAACTTTCAATGCTTATTCAAGCCCTTTGACATTTGGAACCAAGCAAGGATATGACACACCTTGTTTCTTAGTTATACCTTAGAACACCTCAGCGTTATCGCCCATCTTTGAAGAAAAAGTTCAAACAATTTTTGCTTTAAATAACTTGGTTTTTCATTCACTGCATCTTCAACAAATCAAATAAATGTAATTTTTACTTGCGGCACCCACTTTGGAGATACAAAGCTAGTAGTTTCGACTGTCTTCAGCCCGCAATCACTCAGCCTAATCAATTTCAACAATCAGTTCAATGCTATCATAAAACACAAAAGATACCTGTTAATCAGCTCGATTTTATCTTTAGCTGGGAGGATAGTCGCTTCATTCTAGAGTCCATCCCTGGGACAAACTTCCACGATTTTAACAAACTTAGGGAGAACAATGTTATTCTTTGAAACCTTCACTTTGAACGCTGCTAGAGTTTCCTAGAGGTTCTTGAGTCTTTGGGCTTTGTTAAGAATTGTTGCCATAAATGAAATGCTAAAAAGTTTGTTATGTATGTGTGTTTATGTTTATTTTTCTTATTTTTCTGGAATATTAATTAAAAGGTGCTAAGATAATGCTGCTGCTGATGCTGAAATTTATATCCTTTCTTTAATTGAATTTACAGAATTTAATGTAGAGCAACACAGCTGAAATAGCTTATCTTCCCCCCCAACTTTAAGAGTTATTTGGACACACATGACGCATTTTATTGAGATAAGCTCGATTCAGAAAAGAAGGAAATGTTATTGGATCACTGTTTGATTTCTTTTGTTCTTTTTGTTCTTCTCCTTTTCTTCTTTTGAATTGGAATTACTTTTTTTGAGAAGAGTTTATTAAGGATTACATTATCCAAAAAGAAATTTACTTCAACGAAAATGTAATTCCTATTTTGGTTTGTTCTTGGAACAATAACTTGCTATGTGCTGCTACAACATCTCTCTTTTCATGCATTAAAAAATACATATTATCTCTTGATTGAGAGCAACTTTTGTTGATTTTTAATGACCACCTTTCACAAACATCAACTTAGTTTAAAGATCACCTATTCATTGTATTTATCAATAAGAAACAACACAAAGTACAACATGTAATTAATAGAATAATAATTAAAAAAAGAAGAAATCTCTATTGGGATGTTTAAATAGATTTACTAAGCTATTTCGATTCGAATAGGTTTTTGTGAAGCAATCCTGTATTATTAAGATGTATGTACTTTCATATGCTTGAGAAGGTAAAATATGCTTATGCAATGAACAATCGTAAAAGTCAGAAAAACGAGAAAGGTGAATAGGGGTATTATTTTCGTTTTATTTCTACTATTCTATCTTCTTCTGACACTGCTTACACCTGCAAACAATAATAGAAGCATCTCACTGTTCTTAATGGTGATGGAAAGCAGAAGCATTCGAGTGAGGTAATGGCTGCTTGCTTTCTTGCAGGGAATGTGCGAATGTAGACGCAAATAGCTAACTAGGAAGTAAAGAAGAAGTATGATCCTCGCCGAGTTTTTGAGCTAAAAAGGAAGTGCTATCCAATGGATTAGTAGTATTGGTATTATTTCCTGCGAGAGAAGCACCAATAGCAGCCTAACCAGCACCTGGATTGTTATTGGTATTTGGAGCTGCTGAAGTAATGCTATTATGGAAGTCTGTGCTAGTGAAATTAGGATGATTCAAGAAGCTAGAATTCGCAGCAAAGTTAAATTAGCTTGTAGTAGAAGCAGTAACATTTGGGAATTGAGATTGCCCAAGCCCAAATAGACTAGCTGCGTTGCTCATGCTGTTGTTGTTATTTCCGAAGAGGTTACTGCTGAAACTATCAAATTAACGTTCCAAAGTGGATATTTACTACTGCTGTTGTGGCTGCTGTTACTACTACGATGATTTATTCATTTATGATCCTTTTTGTTGTGAATTCTACACTTGCAGAGACTATGACGGATCAAAGCTTACATCCATTCCTGAGCTAAACACTTCATAATTCCCAGGAATACTATTCCCTCCTTGTTTCTAGATGTTATCGCTATTTGTTACAGCAGCCATATTAGCATTGCTGTTGCTCGCAGTGTTCTTCCCTTATTACTGCTAGTTTGTCTGCTGAGAAGATTAAAACCGCTGATTCATCGACATGTACTCAGCTTAACTAAAATTATAACCACTTGAGCTTTACTGCTATTATTATTACTACTGTTGTTGCTATAAGAATTGTAATTATCCTTGCTATTATTACTTCTATTGTTAAGCTTATTATTAAGGCTACTACTACTGCTACTTCTGTTATTACATTTATTACATAAACTACTATGACTACTGCTATTACTGTTATGCCAATTTTGAAATGAGCTACTGCTACTGCTGTTGTTCTGACAATTGCTATTACGACTATACTTATTACTACTCTTACTACTACTTTTACTACTATTGCTAAACTTTCTTTTAATAGAGACTACTCAAGAAGCTCATTGCCTGACTATTTCCAGAATTAGTATTTCCACCAGCACCACTAGCACCACTATTAGCATTCGCACTTACTCCATTTGTATTACTACTATTATTATTATTTCCAGCTCCTGAATTAATATTATTAACTCCATTCCCCTTATTCTCATTATTACCTTCCTTCTAACTCTCTCTTTACTAGCTAGTAGTATTCCCATCCTTACCTGCATTCTTATCATTATTATTTGTACTATTATTACTGCTATTATACGGTGGTGATATCTAAATGATATTATCTACTAATTAATTATAGTCTTCTTGCAGTTTCTTATTGCTTTCCGAGCATCTTACAGCTAGCGTCTGAAACACTCTGTTGAGCACTTTAGGATTGATTTTGAGTGAAGTCGTTGCGAACTTCTTCGACCAGTACGTGAACAATACTTGGAATTCAGGTACGATTTTAGATATATGCACCTCGTACATTTCCATGTCACTCATGTCGTTGAGGTAGTATTTCACTGCGTACGCGTTCAGGATCAAATATAACAGCAGCGAGAGATACTCACTTTGGTCTTGCAGTTCATTTTGATTCATGAAATCATTCACACCAGGCGCGTATTGTTTGATCTTCTCGTCGTCAATTCTGTTGGGGTAGCAGGAGAGAGTTCAATTAAGGTAATAATGCAAATTATTGGGTTATGTATGTGGATATATCTGTGTGTTACTTCCAGTTATTTTCCCTGAGAATATACGCAAAGAATATGATCTCAAGTTCATTCATCAAGAACTTTTTGGCAATTGATCGGAGCATCTTGAATAGCGGGTATTTCGCAGCAACTCTCACCGCATGGTTCTCCGAAGCGATTCGTTTCAAGAACTAATTTGCTTGGAAGGTAAAGTTATCCGAAGTGTACTTGAAATTCGCACTGTCGTAGTCTTTCGTTAGCTATTGTTATTTCTTCTCTTGCTCTTCGGTTAAGTGCAGCTATTGCTGCTGCAAATGGTCAAACTTCTACCTATGAGAAGGAGGCTGCACAGTTACAGAAACACCACCATCACCCCCGCCCATAACCCCAAATTATTGCAAGTTATTCAGCAATAAACCATCAGACGTTGCCTTGGAAGGAGGAAGCTGCAGATCGTTAGTGGAATTATTGTATGATTGCTGGTTTAGGGCATCGTAACTTCGCTTTTAATTCAGATTAGTCAGCTAAGCTTACGAGTAAGACTACTACTACTACTACTACTACATCTGTTGCTGTTGCTGCTGCTGTTGTTGCTATTATTATTAAATAAGCTACTTCATCATCAACTAATGAGAAACAGTATTGTTCTCAGCAAGATTACTTAAATTCTGCTACTGCTGCAAGGAGCTCAACGCATTCAGTTGCATTGCATTTAAATTCATTTGCTAGTAGCCATTCGATGGTGCTAACCCACCACTATTAGAAGCATTATTGTTACCGCTTGAGGGATTCATATATACCCAGTCTTTGCTGTGTGTGTGTGTGATGTGTTATCTAGTATGAAATGATAATAATAATAATCCTCTGATTTTTCAATGTATTTGGAGAGGGTATGAAAAATATATTTAATTACAAATTCAAAAGAAGCAAATATGTAAATGCACACAATCTCTCTTATTGCTTTTGATTATTCTTCTTTCTCTCTCTCTCTCTCTATTTGAGATAAGAGTGTGCTTTTGAATCAATATTTTGTTCCTTTGTTTTTCTGTTCATTTTCTAAATTAAATCGATTGTTCTCTTTGTCTACCTCACAAAAGAAGTAAATAATTGTCTTATCCTACTGATGGATGATCAAGGTAGTAGTCCACTTGAATTAAATAAGTAAACTAACAGTTGATTCAACTACAATTCATTAAAAATAAATATCTTCTTGTGTTTTAATCTCTCTATGTAGCCTGATAATGGTATTCCTTTTTGTGTAGATATTTATTAAAATATCAAGCTGATTTGTTAGAACAACGAGTATATTTTATTATTATTTTCTTTTATCTCTCTCTTTGTTTTTGTTTCATTAATTTTTTTTGTTTTCTTCTGAATATTCTTCGAAATCACCCTCAATATTAAGATCTGTATGTATTGTTGCTGTCCTTATCTCATCTTAAACTTCATTTATGTTTTCTTTTGCTTCTTCGATTATGTCTTATTCTAAATTCTTTTCACTTTCTTTATCAGTAATATCTTTATTATCTTCATTATGAATAGCATTTTCTTAAGTAATTACTACATTCTCTCCTTAGATCTAATCTTTATTCATCTCATTCTATTAAACGCTATCAATAATGGTATTAATTAACTCTTGTGTTTCTGATTTATTCTCCAGTTTTACATTTGGTGCAATTCCTGCATTGATATTGTCCCTATTAGCTAATTGATCACGATGATCTTAAATAGGTTGTTCTTCTTCGTATTCTTTTCCCTTGTTATAGAGCTCAATATGCCAGGGAGGGAACATACTCATAACTAAACACACAAGGAATTCCTAGATTCGAAGGATAAACAGTACAATACCTTTTGGTTTTCGTTTCTTCTATTAGGATAAGAGAGCATTTACATCTGGAATTATCGGCTGCTGCAGCTCTTGGTATTATGGCGCAGCTACTATAGTAGGAGCTTAAAATGTAATATTTTGAGTTTGACTAGTCGTTTGCTGAGAAGTTTATCTCAAATCTTCTGTAGAATCCCTTGAACCAACTGGGAAACTGTTGATGGAGTTGTTACTGCTAAAACCAGCAAGGGGATCGCTATTAGCAGAAGAGCCTTATAAACTAATAGGAATGGATTGATTGTTTTGTGCATTTCCTGTGCTATTCTGCTAATTGTCATTGCTACTCTGGCTGCTCGTGACTTTATCAGATGATGTGTTATTACTACCTTGAGTACCTAAATTCACATCACTAGTCTCTATTCTACCAGCAGATCCAATATTAGCATTATTATCATTATTGTTGTTATTGACAATCTGAACAGGAGGGATAGGGTTAGCATTATTGTTATTATTATTTTACTAAGGAATAGCATCATTATTGCCATTATTATTTCTATTCATTTACTATTCTCTTCTTCTCTATTGATTGTGCTTGTTCTCTTGATATTTCACAATCGCATATCCCGTGAAAATCCCTAGCAACACGTACAAAAACACTCCCTCAAAGTTTCGAATAATCACTCCTAAGAAAAATACAAACTTTAAGAACATCTTCATTGTAAAATTAGCCTAATCCTAGAACTATTCTTCCTAAGCATTCCCATTAACGTTGTTATTATTTGCTTCTCTCCTTCCAGCAGCTGCAGCTCCAGCTAGCTTTTTATCAGTATTCTCTTTTTACGCCTTCAATTTAGCTTCCAAATTAGCTTAATTTGTAGGATCAAACAATGAAAAATACTAAAGCTATTCAATCTACTACCCTCTTTCCTTTTTACTCCCTTTCCTCAATGTCTACCCCAGCTAGTTCCCTTCCTTATTATTCTTTCCCTAGATTTGCTGAAGCCCCTCTACAAACTGATTCCAAATCGATTCGGTAGCTATTTTCTAATCCAGTAGCTTTCTCTAAGAATCAATCTCAACTGCACTCACAGATGGCTATTGTTCTTTCAGAAGATAAATCGTCAACTAAGGCTACACTCCCTGCGTATTTTACTATTTCTATCCTACTCCATTGAGTAGCTCAGCGAATGTATTTCGATCGTCAATTATTTTCCCTGCGATCATGAACTGCAGCTACGTATGGGAACATTGCTAAACAGCCAATTAGGCATGATAAGCAGCCAAGACGCGCTTCAACTATCCGAATCTCCAATGAGAAGGTACATCCACGCTGATATCTTCCATCCCTCGATTAGAATTCTTCACATGCACTGTGACTAATTACCCATATGACTTTGTGGATTCAGCTGCAGCTAGTGGTTGTTGTTCTAAGTTCATGATTGATTATCCACTGAAAAAGCAGCCTATTTGTCTGTGTGTGTGTCTTTTATCTTCCTTATAACCCTCTAAATCTCTATTTCTTTTTTTCCCCTTCTTTTGTAATATTCTTTCGTTCTTTGCTCCTCCCACACGTGTGTTTTACAAAGCAAACAAAAGCTGATCAAGAATTACAACGCTTAAAATCAATATGAAAATACTTAATTATTCCCCTCTCCTAACCCCAAAAAGGATGTATTTCTTACTGGCCTTCACTCCCTACTGATGAGGAAGAAGAACAAGACTGATTCTTCATCAATCTCCTCCTAAAATAAGTTAATATTCTCTGATTGCTCAATATTATTGTACTTTTCTTGCTCTTTT
>Ga0302271_10001497_pt1 | contig 22261 bp, 13 predicted proteins | sample III_Bog_N1_1_FD_198767 | JGI IMG/M metagenome (GOLD analysis project Ga0302271, IMG submission 198767) | Peat permafrost microbial communities from Stordalen Mire near Abisko, Sweden - III_Bog_N1_1 | ecosystem: Environmental > Terrestrial > Soil > Wetlands > Peat | place: Sweden: Abisko... | reverse complement strand
GGTGCAAAGTATTTAGGAGAAGGAATTGCAAAGTGTGTTACTCTCACTTCTTTAGATCAAAATCTCAACGGTAATAGCATTGGTGAGAATGGTGTAAAGTATTTAGGAGAAGAAATTGCAAAGTGTGCTACTCTCACTTCTTTAAATCTAGAACTCAACTGTAATAGCATTGGTGATAATGGTGCAAGGTATTTAGGAGAAGGAATTGCAAAGTGTGTTACTCTCACTTCTTTAAATCTAGATCTCAGCAGGACTATCATTGGTGATAATGGTGCAAAGTATTTAGGAGAAGGAATTTCAAAGTGTGTTACTCTCACTTCTTTAAATCTAAATCTTGAGGATAATAGTATTGGTGATAATGGTGCAAAGTATTTAGGAGAAGGAATTGCAAAGTGTGTTACTCTCACTTCTTTAAATCTAATACTCAACGGTAATACTATTGGTGAGAAGTGTAATAGAATATTAAAATAATTAGTTATCAAAGCAAAAAGATTGATTTCATATTCCATTGTTTTGAATTGACAATAAATAGTATTGAGAAAATTAAACAAGGATTTTCCAGGTGTTTAACTCACTTCTCTAAAAATAAATTAAATTAGATTTTATCTTTTGCATTATAATTAATTGTTTCTTTTACATATTTATTCATAATTGATGAGATATGCGTAAAGGAGTCATTTTTTTGACAAAAAAAAAAATTTTCTTAATTGATGAAATAAATCAAGTCAATAAACTAAAGGAGACTTTTCATTTTTCCAATTGATATTTAATTCCAACAATGTAATATTCTTTAATGATGATTTAAGTAGACTGTCATCAACGAATCCCATCACTAGCTTTGTTATAGAAACAATACTTTCCTCCATATTAATCTGCTAATCCTGTAGAATACTTGCAAAAAATGTATCTTTTTGTGTTAATAAATTCGCGAACAAGCAAGCATACAAAACACTCCTAACAATTTAAATCCATAAGATAATATCTGCTCTTTTTTTATTAGTTTCTCCTCGAAGACTCAACCAGAGATCTTGAGTTTTTCTCTATCGGCAAGCCCTGTTAGTTGATTTTCAGGTGCTTGAGGATCAGCAAGAACTTAGAAAAGAAGTGGTGATCCAATCTTCCTGTGGGTGAAGAGATCCAAAGCTACACTTGCCTTGTAGGTAGAGAGTCTGAGACGATGCTTGATGATGACATTCTCCACAATATTGTAGAATTCCGGTGATCCTCTATTGGCAGTCGCAAAAGCATGGGCGAGATCAATAAGATCATTTAGAGGAATGTATCTGATGAGCTTTTCCTTTAAGAGTTTCTCTTCAATGAGCGCCCAAAGTCCATCATCTTAGACGTTCATTCTTCCAAGATAAGTACCGATTTCACCTAGAGATTTATTGCATTCCCTATCGAAGTTCTTGATGTACTGTTTCAAAATCGGTGAAACAACATTGTAGAAATGACTGTCAATTGCGATTTCATGGTTCCATAATTGGAAAAGCGCAAAGGAAAGCTAGTAATCTGTGAGAATCTAAAGGTTATCCTTGAGCACTTCACCGAGCATCTTGCAAGAATAAACTTATTGAATCGCTTGAGAAAGCTCGACATATTCCTTTCGCTCTAACTCCCATGGCTACAAGTATTTCTTGTTAGCAGGTGTGTAATCCCTGACTCCCGTAGCGGAAGTGCTGAAATTGAATGCTCGTAAGCATTACCAAGTTTACTACTTCATGGAAGCTCTCATGGCGACACTAGCTAATACCTTTCTGAGCATCATTTTCTTCTGCTTTGTCTTTTTATCCTGTTTGTTTTTTTACTTGCAAATAATATATTTCTCCACAAATTTATTATCAAATATATTTTGCACTTATCAACCACCCTCAACCCCTCAATTCTCTTAGAAATACAATAATCAATCCCATTCATATTTTTTATTTCCGTTCAATTTAACCTTGAAGCATGATATGTGCATCTGCGTTTCCATACTCTGGAACACACCAAACAAACACATACACTCTGAAAAGGTTGCAAGCTAGAAATTTAAATGAGTGATATTTCAACAATTTGAATAAGACATCACAAGATTGCTTTTCACTGTCACTTCAGGGTAGTTCATTTAATCGGGTACTGTGAAGTCTACAGTTGACGCTACTTGAAAACTTCCATCATGAATCTGTAATCGATGATTCCGTTTTTCTCAGCGAATTTAATCAAAATCGAGAAGTTCTTCTCTGACAGACGAATGTTCGATTATTCCAAGACAGAGCTAATGATCGCTTTAGCTTTTTCGTAGGTGATATTCTCCACTAATTTATGCTCGTTCTTGAATTTTTCTAGCAGAATCTTGCGATTTCTACCAATAGCCTAAAGTACGACATCAAACTAATGTGAGCACTCCCATCCAAAGAGCTACTTCTCAAAGATCACATAAGCATTCTCGCCAAGATTCTCATTCTTTGTGATCATATCTACAACCTTTGGCGATTGAAGAGATTAAAGAACTCCTTGTGCTGTCTTTCTTTGGAATTATCCTGAGGGGCTGGATAGTGTGTCACCCATCTATGAAAAGTAAAGGTAAAGTTGCCAAAAATAAAATCAAATAGATGCTCGAAAATAGCTATTTTTTACATCTAATCTCCTGAATGTCTCCATCCATTCGTGGATATCTAAGGTGCCATCTTTCTTGATGTCAATGAATTCGAAAATATCCTTTATAATTGAGAGAGATGGTATCTCACTCGACGAAAGCTAGCAAAGCTAAGTGATAAGATTCTTGAATTCATCGAAGGACATTTTCCCAGTTCTGTTTTCGTTGTACTATCTGAAAGCGTCCTTTGGAGAAAGCAAAAACTAATAGATGTCCTTTCTGATCTTCTCCAAGCGCTGTTTCGCTCTGTTTACAAGTCTCACATCGGACTCTCTAACAAATAGGCAAAAGGTCAAAGAAATTAAAGAGTTATGAGGGAAAACAATAAATGTAAGGATTCTTTGCTGTTTAGTATTCTCCAATGTATTTCTTACGTTTGCTTAATCTTATGACAGAATTCTCTCCAATTGATGGTGCCACCTTAGACTGACTCGCAGACATTCAGCACACTATCGATATCATAAGTTGACAGCCCGATGTTCAGCTTCCTCATGACTGCTCTGAATTCAAGGTTTGTTATGAACCCAGTGTTGAATTTATCGAATTCTAGGAACTGCTCTTCTAAGCTTTTATCTGAAGATCTCACCAGTTTCTTCATTTTATCGATGACATTCAACGATGTGTGCTGACTGTCATCATATTTTATTAGCTGGAGAGTTGAATTGAACGGAGATCTAATCGTTGATCCTGCATATGGAGAAACTAGCGGAGTTTTTGAAGAACTTGGGTAGAAAAATTCTTTAAAGTCATTGAAGTTAATTGTGTGTCCGATAGACCCAGCTAAGCGATTCCAGACTTTGATGAGTTCATCTTCTTTGAAGCGACGAGGCTGCTAGGCATTGATTTGAGCAGCGAATTGCTATCATCAACAACAACAAAAAAGAAGAAAATATGTAATATGAACAAGAAGTGAAGTTATTCTTTTCATTTGATGTTTTTTTACATTGTAGTTGATATCTTTATTTCCATTTGAAAATGCTTGGTATGCATCTTTCGAGTTTTTGAACTGTAGTGTTGCGACTTCAGTGATTTCCTTCAAGATCATTTCAGTGGAATCATATCGCTTGAGTTAGCTGACCCAATCGTGTTCAGATAAATATCCCTTTTTGTGTGGATCAAAATCTGAAAAGAGCTACTGGAGTAGTTTCTCAGTAAGATTGAAGCCTTTAAGTACTCTGTTTTCGTCTATCCAGTTCTTAAATTTACTGTAAAGTAATCTATTTTGATGTCCAGAAACAACTTCAAAAGATGTACGGATGTCAGGGAATGATTTCGAGACAAAAAGCCCAATTTAGTGCTTTGCATTTTTCTTCCATTCGAAAATGCTGTCTTTGAGCAGCATCTAAGAAGCAGAGGACAATGGAGTAAAGTTGAATCCATCGGATCTGCGCATATTTGATGATCGGAAAAAAGAAACAGATGATTGAGAATTCTTGAGTGAAGGTGTGGATGATTTGAGAGGAGATTATTATTGGATATCATCTCCAGGTTAGAAATTATGGATTCCCATGGACGCCTGTCTGTTTCGTTATGTTTGAGATTTGGCAGTTGAATTTAGATTATTTTTGGAAAAAGTAATAGCAAACTAAGGATCAAGAACCTTTTAGAAATCACCAATTTAGATTTAGTCTCTTTTGTGCTGATCAATGAGTTTGAAGAGTCTGTCTAATCTAGTCGGTGTAATAGCTTCAGCAGGTATATGGAGGATATCTCGTAAGAACAATAGTAAATCTTTCTTCCCGATATTGCCATCAAAATCTAAGTCTGCAATCTTGAATGCTTCTTCAGTTCGGATGTCTGAAAGGCAAAACAAAAGTACATCAAACAAATAAATTGAAATTGCGTTCAAAATAATATTAAAAATCAATATTTATCATTACTCTATCCTCTATACCACTTTCTAATCTTCTCAAGTGTATCAAGCTGCCAGTCCCAATTATCTTCTTTCACTTCCTAAACAATTAGCAGGGAATCAAAATGGATTTTATTTTAGGTTTTTTTATTAAATAATCTTTTAAATTGCCCTCTCTTTCTCAAACAAACTTAACTATTATTAAGTCTACCTTGAAATTAGCTGCTTTGTTCATGACTTCTAAGAATCTTTAATAGTCGATCATTCCAGTGGTGTGATTATCCATGAAAGCGAAATAGCCCTCTTTTTAATGCTAAGAAAGATGCAGAATCTTATCTAAGTTGCCAACTTCATTGAGAGTGATGAATCCATCCTAATTGGAGTCTAATAAATTGAATGCATCATAATTCGATAACTTTTTATCATTCAGAGCCTTTCTGAATTGAGAATTCAACTCGTCTATTTCAGCATCCCCAAGTCTCTTTGCTGGAAATGGACTAGCATTGAATTTCAATTCTTCTACATCTTCAGGATTTATCTCATCAGATGGAGTAGTAGGTCCTTGTATGTGCGCAGAGAGGAGCAATTTCTCTATGTTGTTCACTTTAGTGGATTCAGCTTGATCATCTCTGTGTTTAAATGAAAAAAATATAAAAATTCTTATTTTTTTGAATAAATCGCTTGTTCAACTAGATGTGAAATGCACTATTGTTTACTCATTTGACACTGATTTAAGCTAAGTTTAGCCGAGTGTGAAGTTTTTATATCTACTAATGAATGTCTCAAGGTCGAATTTATCAATAAAACCATCTTTATCAATATCAATTATGTCAGATAAGGTCTCAATAAGATGAGGTTTTATCTCAGCATTCACATACTATTCAACACAGCCAGCAAAATAAATAAATAATTAAAAAAAGCATAGAATTTAAGTTACTTTGAAAATGAGTCTAGCGAATTGAGGAACCCTTATTTTACTGGTGTCTTCTGAGTGCAAGGTGTCCCTTGCCATAATATGCTTGAAAAACGTTGCATAGCTTAACTTATTCTAGCTCAAATATTAACTAATCGACTTAGCTAGAATCTAAAGATTTTCGGAGTCACGATTTGTAAACACCCCGTGCATTTAGTTTGCATGCTCCAAGTCAGACATGAATGCTTTGTAATCCAATTATGCTCCATTTTCTTAGGATTAATACTTAAACAGCCTATTGATATCTGTGCTGTTAAGGTCTATTCTCTGATTTTTCAGGGCTTACTTGAAGATATTGGCATCAACTGTTCCTGCTTTTCTTTGATCTCCTGTGATAAACTCGTTTAACAGAGAAGATAGACCATCTTTTCGGGAAGACAAAGAAGAAACGATTTTCTTCTGAGTCTGTACAACCCAGTTTTAATCAGCCTGCAATTCATCGAAGGTATCTGTAAGAATCTAAGCTAACTTCCCAGCAAGAATCGTTTGTCCACCTGCAAGGATTGTATCTGCAACAGTCGACACATTCTCCTTTTTCAAAGAGTGCTCGATGGATGAAAGATACCTAATGATATCTTCCTTGGATAGATTCTTCTCAGGCTCAGCGTGTAGATCCTTGACGCTTTTCCTTTAAGTGTTAAGGTGCAGTTTCACCCAGATGTCTTTAAGTTTTCTTTAAATATTTTCTGAAAAAAATAGCCAATTATTTCAACAAAAAATTAAGACTAATCTTTCTTCTCAAACCAAAAATTCAAATGTATTTTACTAATAGCTTCTTCTTTAGACGAGATAGCATCTTTAAAGAGACTGTAATCAACGTATCCGTTAGATTGCTTATCGATTTTCATGAAGATATATTCAAGTTCAGCGACTGGAAGTGGACATCCCAGTTTAGTTAAACTTGATATGAATTCATCTTTGTTGAGACGTAGACTCTCCGTTGCGTCTTGTGGGGAGACAAAACTAGCATATTTCGCTCTTTTATGTGATATTTCAGCGAATAACTAAAGCGGAGAGAGTCCAATGTTCTACAGCCAATTATTCAAATTCTTAATAGGAAATTACCCATTTAATAAAATTGCAGTTTCGTTTGTTAATGACACACTCACTGATCTTTGCTAGTTAGGTTTTCCTTTAGTCGTCGAGACTCTCAATGTCTAAGCTGCTTTGGCATCTTGAGGCAGTGCTATACCAAAATTATTCCCTAGCCAATCAATTGCACTCCCATCGACGACACATTATTGTTTTATGCTTTTGGCTACTGATTGCGACATAGAAGACATAGCATCGAATTATTTCAACTTGTCAGCTGTTAGATATCTCCTTCGCATTGAGATTTACTCCTCAAGAGGTCGCTTAACTATTCCCTGTTTGAACGATTAAGCATTTATGATTAGATTGAATTGTTATTTTTCATTGAAGATTTTGCTTTATTTCTTACTCTGCAATCGTGCTTTAGGCTCTCTTAAAACTAGACACTAGCAATTCCTCTTCGGATGTAAAATGTACCAATTGCAGGTATTACCATTGCAGCATGACCTTCCTGTTTGACAAAGAGTAAATATTCAAAAACTGCTATAATTTCAATGGTTAATAATAAAACTGTATTTGCTGATCTATTTCACAATTGTTTTTTTTGTTTTAATCTTGTTAAACACCCCCCCCTCATAGATAGGAATTTATTTTTTCTATTATCTACCTTCTTGGCTTAAGAGGCTATTTATCTGAACACTCTATCTAATGCTAATCTGACATTCTCTTTGGAGCAGTTAGCTGAATCTGCTATCTCTATGAAATTTGCTGAGATAGTCTGTATGTTCCCGCACATTCCAGAAAGGTTGATTGCTCGCACTCCTTAATCAGTAAACATACCGCTTTGAATTGGCAGTCCATTCAGAAACTCTTTGAGAACTATGAACACTGGCTCTCTGAACTGTTTATCTCGTTATTCTGGATTAGTCACTCCCTGTTTGGAATCATAATTATCTGTTTTTTTCAGAACTTAATAAAAGAACAAAATTTACAGGAAGCGTAACTTCTGGGTTTGTGAATGTAAAAAGCCCAAAATGTGGTACTTTCACTGATCGCCCACTTCTAAGCTATTTGGAGACATGAAGGCCTTGAGAAAATAATCTTTAATCAATCTTGAAATCGTTCCCAAGCAAATGTTACCAAATGATGACCAGACTTAACTAACTGTATCTTCAGAGAGTATCCCTTAGAGTTAGTAGAGTCTGTTTTAAGCAGAATCAAGGAGGGGTTAGTTGAACAGAATAAATGATTTTTTAAATACTTTGATGAACTCTTCTCTGAGACATCATCGAGGATTTTCTAAGACGCCACAGAAGCCTTTGATAAGTCAGTGTTTCTGCTTATAAAATCTGCCATTTGTTTCAAGAGATGTGTCAAGTTTTATCAGCAGAAGGAGTTTCTTTTTTTTAATTATAATACAATAAAAAACGCGCTACAAGCCATGTAAAAATTCTGAAATTTTGCTGTGAAAATGCATTTATCTACAGCAAAACAGAAATTGAGTTAATTCTTTACCCAATCAATAGTATTATTACATTTTTTAACGGAGAATAAATTTTATTTCTAAAGAAACTTCTTATTTTTCTGATTTTTCGGAGATGTTTTATAAATCAGGGGAAACTCATGTGGCAAGAGAGAGAGAGAAAGATAAATAGAGATCTTATTTTCATAAAAATAAAATGTTATTGATTACTAGATTTAGTTTTGGAAATGGATTCATTTCTACTAAATAAATGGATGAAAGAAAGAGAAAAAAAGAAATCATATTAAAATTACTTTGAAGTAGGCAAGGATCAATAGCTTCATGCATAAAATGAGAGAGAAAGACTTTTGAAGAAAAGCAGATGTTAATAAAAAGAGAGAAACAGTAAAAATACATATGGGAGATAGCATCGTTGATTGAAAAGGATTCGAAAGTATGGGAGGGGAAAATAAAGGAATTTACAAAGAATCAAATCGAAAACTAGCGAAAGACTCTTGTAGGCTTCTGTGGGAAGATCCGACAGATTTTTAATCCAATAAGAACAACAAAAACACACAGTTCCTTTTTACTTTTAGTTTGGTAGGATGTTTAGGTTACTTGCTCTTGCTAAACCAGGATGGTTGGTTCCTTAGTAAAATACTGCTGCTCTCACTTCTCTTCTTCATTGTGGCTTCGGAAAATGGTCTAAGCCAGTTAAGCAGCATAAGACAAGAGAAAGACGTACAGGTGTTGCTATTTCAGATGAAAAAGCTGCAAAGTTATCTTAATCTGAAAGTGAAGTCGAGGCTAAGCGTGCCAGACACAACATCGTCTAAAAGAAGCAAGTCCATTCAGACAAGCACATTAAGACATAGAACTCTGATTTTGATCAAACTATCAGTGATGAAAAGCTCGCCAAGATGCTTTAGGAGTTTACATTTAAGTTTGAAGGCAAAAAGACTTCAGTGGTTCACAAATCAGCTAAAGAACTGTAGTAAATAGAAGCTCGGAAGGTTATCTATCCTGATCCAACTGCTGTTCCAGCACGCGCTGTTCCTTCACTTTAAAACAAGATTGGTAAAGATAAATATATCCTTAATTTGTTGCTGAATATGAATCATTTTTGCCAGACATTGAATACTTCAATTGCGAGGATCTTGTGAATAAGAAATTTTAAGGATAAATTGCTCATATCGAACCCAAAAAGACCTCCAAGCGAACTGGAGTGCTCGGCTATAAGCTTGGAATGACTTCGATTTGGGACAAGTGGGGAACTCTTCATCCACTAACTGTGATTCAAGTTGATCGCTGCTAAGTTGTGCAAGTTAAACATGAAGAAAAAGATGGTGTCACTGCTCTCTAACTTGGTACAACAGCTGAATAACCTTTCTCTTTTTGTTAATATCAGAAGATATATTTGAAAATAACTTTAACTTTTTTTAAAGGTGTTGGTGAAAAGAGCCTCAAGAAAGTCAACAAACCTTCCATCGGGCATTTCATGAAAAATGATATCCCTCCTAAACGTCATCTTAGAGAATTCAGAGTGTCACCTGTAAGAGAGAGAGAGAGAAAGATTGTTAACTTCGCTTTTACAAAAATACTAATGCTTATTTGAACCTTTTTAGGACTGCATTTTACCAGCAGGATACATGCTCAGTGTGCGACATTACACTCCTGGTTAATTTGTAGATATCAGAGGTACATCTATTGGAAAAGGTTTCTAAGGCACAGTGAAGCGTTGGAATTTCAAAATGCAAGATGCAACCCATGGTAACTCGCTTTCCCACAGAGCACCTGGATCTACAGGTCAACGTTAAGACCCTGGTAGAGTCTTCAAGAACAAAAAAATGTGTGGACATATGGGAAACAGAAAAGTGACTTCGTAGAGCCTTTAGGTAAAAAATGCAAAATATGTTTATTATTATTTAATAAATAACTTCCTCCCTTATCTCTCTCTAGATCTTCAAAATCGATGTCGAAAAGAGTCTTATCTACATTCGCGGCCACGTTCCAGGAAATCCTGGTTCTTTGGTTGAATTGAAGGATGCTTTCAAGAAGAAAGTTCAAAACGAATAATTCCTCAACTTCCCAACATTTGTTTCATCACCAAATGAAAAACTTGCAAACGTCATCATCATGGAGCCTCCTAAAGCCGATCCTGAGGAAGCATACATTCACGATAACGATGTCGAAGATTGAAAGAAAAAACAATTTTAGAATATGCCTCTATAATGTGTTATGGTATTTGAGATCTTTTTTATCTAATATTGCATTTTATCTTTCAATATTTAAGATACCTTCTCATTAATTCACATCCTCTTTTTCAATATTTCGCTCTGTTATCTCCTTCTGGCAAGTTAGAAAAGGCTGTAAATGCCCCTATCATTCGTTACCCATAAAAAATATTATTATTATTATCTTTATCTAGAATATTTTTGTGCATCACAAGCTAAACATGCAACACAAGTTAGATCATTTAGCAGGGACAACTTTTGACGACTGCCCAGGATGAGCATGATCAACATGCATGATCTCTTCAGCTTGTCTACGCATCGATTTATTTTCTAAGATAATACTGACTCTATCATCGATTTCCTTTTGCTTTTGTGCTTCTTGATCTTGCTTTTGTTTGAGCACACGCATTTCTTGTAGAACTTTTTTATTTTCTGCGATACGTGCCTGCTCTTCCTCCACAAAACGAAGCATGTCTTATTTCTTGCACTTAATAAACCGATAGAGCACTCTGATTTCAGTAGTGTGGAGAAGAAGTGGATCTTCAGCGATTTCAGGTTCAAGATAGAAGTAAATCGGGAGTTGTAGCTCCTCACGAGGATTCAGTAATTATTGATTAAAGCAAAAGCACTAGATCTTGCTGAAATAGAGAGATGCATCTTCTGGGAAGATATTATAAGTAGCAAATCCAATAACTGGATCAGGCTCTTTATTGTGAGCTCGATAGAAGATTAAAGCTGTTTCCCCTGCATGGACAATTACTTCATCCTAAACAGGCTCAAACTCCCAGTTCACCTCTGGATCAGCTTCAGCCTTAAAGACTACCTTGTATTTCTTATGGATATGCACTGTGGTGGGGGAAGGGGAAAAGAAAAAGAAACAAAAAATATATAAAAATGCTATTAAAATGCCATTTGCCACAATAATGAAATTTATCGAAGTTAAATGAGAAACTACATCTCTCAAAAAATGGGAGAAACAAAAAAAATACAATACGTTATTTAATAAATACTTACATGCTTTATCCTTCATGGAGTAGTCCTTTTTTTCAAAGTTACCTGAGATACCAACGTGCTCACAGAATAGCTTATAAAACGGAACCATAGCATAGCAGAGACCGAAGATGAATGCATACATACCGAAATTGTAGTATGTATGTAGCTTGCGCTCGTTCTTGAAGAGTTCTGAAGTATTCTGTGGTTTCGAAGGTTTATTGTAAAATTTCGAGAAGTTAAATAGAGTCTAATTTTTGCTCATCGTTCTAAACCCATTTAGTTTTGCGGGGATAGCAAAGAAAACCTTGATATTGTTCATGTTATGGAGTTTATCTTTTTTTGATGCTGTGTCGAAGTTAAATTCTTTTTAAGGAAATATGTAAAAAATATCCTAAAGTTTTTTGATTGTCTTTGATATTTCCACAGAAGGTAATCTCTCTTTTCGTTTTGATAATTATTCTTGATTGCAGAGCTCTCTTTCAAGATTCTGATAAAAATTAACAATCTTCTTAGTCTTAGCCTTCACGAATCTTCTTTATTAATCTTTTTTCAAAAATCTTTCTTTTTTTTGTTCCTCTGCTTTTCTTTGTTCACCCAAGGAATTCAAAGCTTGTCCTTCCTTTCTTTATTTGCTCTTTTAATTACAAAACGCAACCATGATTAGTATTCACAAATAAAGAAAGAAAGAATCTGTTAAATTGTTGTTTTCTTTTGTATCAAGCTCTGCGAAAAAAATATTACATTTTATAATTTTTATGTTTTTTTATCTGATCTGTTCAAACATATGCTTTTTCAAGTTATTAAGCAACATCCATCCTATTACTTCAAAATGTTTCACTAATATTATTAAATTCAATCCCACTTTCTCTGATTAATTAACTATCATTTTATAAAGTCTATCTCTACTTCTCCTAAATGAATTGATTTAAATAAGATTCATAGGAACAACAACCAATTATTATTTGTAATACTTTTTCAAAAAAAAACTGTTTAATCTTTCCATACCTAATAATTAACAGAAAAATTTCTCTGTTTAGCGAATCATTATTGAATTTTTTACAAATCGCTATTCTCTTCAAAAAAAAGCATAAATCATACTAATACAAAATGCAGCATATGCGGAACAATAGCTCTAATACACGGATTTAACTTGGTAATCATACCAAAATTCCTCTTGGTTGTCTTCCATAAGCATCTTTCAATGCACAAATTCCTTAATAAACCAGCTATTTCACTTCAACTTAGCGAGAACCCTTAGATTATACAAGATTTCATTCTGTATCGTTTAACTCTCCTCTACAGTAGCAAGCTCCTTCTCAGTCAATTCCATATGATACTCCTATATCCTTCTAATATAAATTAACATAGCCTAATAATGCTAGTAATAATTCAAAATGTCCAGAGTCGTTATTTCAAGAATCAGCTTAACAGTTTTAAATGAGCAATGGATTTATATAGCCATCACAATCTAGAGATATCCTCCAGTATTAAAAGGAAGAAGAAAAACAGCCTTTGTGGGCTCAAAGAAGGCTTTCCTGTGTACCAATTACGTCTTCAAGTACCTTAATTCCACCAGAAATAATTTCTAAAAATGAAAAAAAACAAGATGCTTTTTCAGGACTTTAAGCAATTCTCAGCACTTCCACTTTAACTGCCCGTTCTAAGTATGTTAAATTATTTATTACTTTTGCGCTAACCTTTACATAAAAGTGTTGCTATTTTCAGTGCAGGTGCTAGAAACGTTAATTCACATAACACCAAGACAGCTCAAACACCATTGGATTTATCTTCGGATCACTTTGAAATTAAACAATATCAAGCAGGTAAAAACATATTAAAAAAGTGCATATTTGAAAGAATAAAATGACATTATTTTGTATGGGGAAATCAACATTCATTAGCTGAGCCAACTTAGCCATAATGCTCATAAGAAATATCATCTTAGAAACAGCAAAAATAGTTTGCAAAATCGTTGTCGAATTCACTGATTAAATCTAAAGATTTATGCTCTACTTCAATGATATCAAATCGAGGGGCAAATAACAACGAAATCGAAGGGTATGTTGCTCAAATGAATTCAACCTGGGTTAAACTCCAAGCAGCTCTTGCGATGAATGTTAGAAAATAAGTAAAATAATAATCAAAGATGATTCTTATATTATAAATGAGAGATTTGATAACAATTAACTTTGATTTAGGCGAAAGAAGAGAGTACTTTAGGCCTGGCTAAAGAAAGAGTGATAGCTAGACAGTAGACAGAAAATGATAGACTGACTAAAAAAATATGTTCTTTAGAGGAGATCATTGAATCATTAACGAAATAACTTGAGGAAATAAGAAGCTCTTAGAATTAAGTGGTTAATACAGAATTCTAAAGGATAATAAAAGAAAAGGATGAGATAATATTGAACTTGCAAGCTCAATTAAAGAAGAAGAATGCTAGTGAAGTGAAATAAGAAGAAAATAAGAACTACAATATTAATAAGATAATGGCAAATTAAAGTAATGCTAATTTAAAATCAAAATAATCCAAGAAATTACTGCAAGAAACCGGCAATTTTAATAAAATTACTAATGCTCCTTTGAGCGCTAACAACAATAACAATAATAACTTTTTGAGTACTAACAGTAGTTAGAATAAAGTGATGTATGATGGAAATAATAGTAATTTAAATCAAACTAGGCCTCTTAAGGAAAATACACTTGCTCAGAATCCAATGATGATTCAACCCAAGAAAATGTAAATTATGTAAGGATATTTAGTTCTTTGAATTGAAGGTATTTTTATGTTAATAGTACTTTTTATTATAAAACAGAGATTATTCCTAACTAAAATAGTAATAGCAATTTCCTATGGTTAGGGATTGATGTACAAAGGAGGAAATTGAAGAAACGTTGGAAAACAACAAAATATAAAAGATATTACTTATTATTTATTCGAGATCATTTGGATTTCTTCTTGGTTCATCCAGATTTACAGTACTTTAATAAATAATCTAAAAATTAGATTTCAAATTTATTTATTAGCTTAAACCTAATATTTCTCAAAGGAAAATACTCGAAAATTACCTAAAATCAAGGGAGGGGAAAGTAGTGATTGTTCAATTGAATTGTACTAGTAGTCATGCTCATGATAAGTACAAAAGAAAGAATAATAATTTTTTATTCAAAAACAATCCAGAGTTTAGCTGAAAAGATCATATCATACACTGAAATTACAAGAAATACATAGGTTTTTAATTAATAGCATCCAACACAACAGCAACATTCGAAATTGAAAGGTAAGAACTCAAAATACCAAAGATACAATGCAGGCCAAGTATTCAAATTTATTTTTGAGAGCAAAGCTGCTGTGCAAAAAGAGATTCCGTTTTTTCAGTTCTTCTAGCTGAGTTACTTGATTCTGCTGTTCAATTACCCAGCTGCTTGATTCTAACTAAGTGATCCAACAAATTATTCTCCTATTACTCCGTTTGATGCTTGTTGATAAGAGATAAGATGTGTTTAAGATTAAGATTAATGTAATTTAGCAGCTTATTATAATAGCTGCGATTATTATTCCTGCCATTGGAATTACTTTTATTTCAAGGGAGAAGAAGCCATTTTATGAAGATCAGGTTGTGAGAGTTAACTCCAGTTCGCTGAATATTACCCTTAATAACTCCCTCTGCTCGATGAAATCATTTTTGTTTGTTAGCTATTCTTGATATCTTCTGATTGTTTGCGAGTTTTACTTGGTTCACGTTGAGTATAATACCCAGTACCAAGGGAAACTTAATTATTTCCTTTGTTTTGTTGGATTGTTAGCCTTTAGACATTTGGAATGGCTGAATTACTCGAATTCATCTATAAACCAAGATTGTCCTAATAATTTGTACGCTTGATTCGAGCTGTTTCCGCATTTATTCGAAGGGGAGTAACAGTCGTTCCTGCTGCTTTAATCTTAGAGACATCATTAAGAATCTTGAAATCAGAATCTTAGAGCATAGCATCATGGAAATTTAAATTTATTGGATTATTTTTAGGCTAGATATTGACTAGATTGTTATGACTGTTCGCATAATTATTTCCAAGGGAATTATTGTATGAATTAGTTGGTTCAGGATGGCTATTTTTGCCTTTGTTCTGAAGTAAAAAATTCTTAATCGAAGATGCAATCAGTTACTGTGTTGATTAAGGGGTGTCTTCATTAGCCTCAGTCTTGACAACTCTATAATTTCTAGAGAGAGCATGAGAAGATGTCTATTATTAAGATTCCTTTCCTCTTTAGCTGGTAACTTTCGATGTAGGTTTGGTTGATCGAGGAGTTGCAATTTCTTTTTAACTATCTCCTAGGGTATTATGAGTTTATATCAGACCATTATTAGTCTTATTATTGTTGAAAACTTCATATGTATTTTTGTTTTTATTTCCGCTGATAACTTAACTATTCAGTGATTGATTACTAATAATCCCTCCTGTAAGACTACTACTGCTATTATTATTACCTCCATTGTCAAGTGTGTAAAAATTCAAATTGCTATTGCTACTCATATTATTATTGTTGTTGCTGGTACTGATTGAAAATCTCTTTTATGGAATTTAACTTTGAAATTACTGCTGCTGCTGCTGTTATTGTTAATTCAAGTACTTTTGATTTGTACTTACAGTTGGCTGATTGATTGTATTTGTATCAATCATTTACGTTCCTCCTGAAAAACCTGAAACTTATTAAGCTTGTCCTTGTTAATTTTGTACCATTAACTTAGTCTTCCCTAAGATCTAATCTGCTAAACCGTTTTAAGAAACTCTCGTGCCAGGTATAATATCACTAGATTACCTCAGTTAAACTCCCCTTCTAACTCCTTACTTCAACAACGGTGATAGATCAGCTTCAGATTGTATCTACCGTATATCTTCCATCTGCAATGAAGGTTAAGATTACTAGGTAATCAGCTTAGAATTTGTTTAAGCTCCTGATAAATCACTGCTCTTAATCATGTTCTTATAAAATTTATTTATCGTATTAGTCAATGCATTTGTCAGTGCTTTTTCAGTCATTTATTTTCCAGGGAATTACTGCATTTATTCATAGACCTCGGATTGTTAGTGCGTTGGTGTGTTCAATACAAGAGACTATTGAGAGTTTTCAGTTTATTTGATGTGACTTGAAGTCTACTACAGAAGATGCATGCTGCTTCTACTGCTGCTTGTTATACTTTATTATTGCTAGAATTACTACTTTTGTTGCTTTTGATTCAACAGAGATTTAGATTGCTAGAAGTAATTGCTAGGGATTGTGTTTCTCTCTGTCCTCGCTGTTTAGATACCAGAAATACCAGGAGAACCAATACGATCTTCCGATACTTTCGTTGACTTCTTCTTGAACTTAGACATTCCGATTAGAGGAGAATTACTTGTTCTTATTCCACTGCTTTTTCGTTCTTTATCGAAATATGGAACACCTAGACTATTTAGGGATGTCTTCAACTCAGATGTCGATAATATTCCCTTCCCTGCAGATTCATTCCTACTGCTTTGTTAGCCGAGTTTTTAATTTAAGCTCACAATTTTCTAACTGAAAGATAAATGAGAATAATTATTTCCATTTTCTATGGGAGAAATGTCATTGGTTGAAAATGTTCCAGGCAATTCTCCTTGACTTTTAGTTAACCCTGAACCTACTTGTAAGACATGAAGAGATTTGGGATTTGCATTTAATTTCGAAGCGAAACGCGTTGGACTCATGGAGTTGTTGTCTTATGAAGAATTCTTTCTTGTTTTTGATTGAACCATGAGTCTTTTGTTAGGTGGAATTCGCTAAGTTTTTTGAGATTGATTGATGTTGACATTTTAATATGAATTGGGCAATATCTAAGGAGGAGGAGGATGAGTAGGGGTATGATCAGAATTTTATCGAGGAGTAGATTCTGTAACAATAACAAATCGATTTACAGATGGTTTTTTAGGTATTTCTCTTGGTGTAAATTAAGGATGTTGAGAGGCATCATTGTGAATGGGTATTGATTCTGCTACTGTTTTTAATTTTAGAGTAAATCCAGTGAAATCGTCATTGTTTTAGCTGGTATTCTAACCGTTATGATTAGAATTCTGTGCATTTGTATTGAAAAAGTTATTTTTAAGAAAAGCTTTTGTTAGAGTTCCCTTGCTAGATTGATTTGGTTCGGTATGAATGATTTTTTGTGATTGCTATTGCTATTTTCCTTCAAGACTTGTCTTTCGAATTGACAACCGCAATTTATCAAAATCTGATTCTAAATTAGTTTCTGTGAAATTTCTGTCATGCAGTTGCTTTTTGGAACTACTTAATTATGATTGTTTGGATGTAATTACTCGTTTACTGTTTGTTTAAGGTATTTTAGCTGAAATTGGAGAGGATTATCCTGGGGAATCACCTGATGATTATTGATTTAGCTTTTATCTCGGTGAACTATTTTACTATCCATTGTCGTTTAGTGCTTCATTCTATTTTTTGATCTGAGATAGAATATACTCTTGAACTTACTGAATAGATTTGCTAGTTTTCTACTTGGATTCACTATTACTCCTGCATAGAATAGGATGATCACTTTGAATATTAAACTACGAAGATGATTTCATGTGTTACCCTTTAGTATTATTATCAAAAAGGCCAATACTCTCATGTAAGCTTTTCAAAGCAGAGTTAGTTTAGTTATTTTTATTTCCTGAACTTTTATTAGTATTGTTTCTGTTTGAATTACGATTGTCGCTATTATTCTTACTCAAAACAAGACCATTTGAGGTTCTCTGATTGAAAAAAATCCCAGGTATTTTCTCAACACTCCTGTTTTATGACTTAGAATTGTTAGTATTCAGAGCATTTGCAGAAGGAGAACAGTATTATAAATCTATATTTGTATCTTTAGATTTGAAGTCATCTCCATCAAAATCTCCCATAATGTAGGCATTAGGATCGAATACATTGAGCTAAGAATTATCTGAAAAATTACAGTTCTCAGCTTGAATATTATCCAGGACGCTACTGAGTAGCTATTTTTAGCTGTTAAATTGCATCTACTCTATTAAACTTTCAAAATTACCACTGGTATCCTCATTAACCATAATTAGCTCCATCAATCTTAGTTCATCTAAGTTTTAACTGCAATTTTAAGCCTATTATTAGCTACTATTTTTGCTCATTATTGCTGAGTTAGTTTAGATATTTTCTTAAGACCTTTACCGATTAATAGACTCATTTATACTTCTCGAGAACTATGGATTATATACATCATGTGCTTCAGAGCTTTCAAACGATATTTGAAGGATAAAATTTCTATAATTTGCATACTCAGCTCCAAGCTGCTGGATATTATTATCTTAATAGGTGCTATTCTAGCATGACATTGTAATCGAATTTGATAGATTGCTGTGGATGACACGAGAAGGGAGTTTAGGTTTTCGTTTTTTCAGTTAGTTTCCATCGTTTTTATTATGATTCTTATTTTCTTCTTCTGACTGAGATGATGTAATCGAGCCTTCACTGGAGTCATCAACATTTCTATTATAGAATCTAGGCATTTATCCATGCTGATCTTTTCCATTTTTTCTTGAAAGAGCTTTTAGAAACAATTTTGTTTTTTTAAAATCATGTTTTTGCATAACTTTATGCAGCGATGTAGCCAGAAGATTAGGGCTAGTTGGCTTATACGATGATGCAAAAAAATTAGTTAAAACACGCATCCTAGGTGGAACCTCCGATGGTGAGTAGTATCTCTTCAAATACTCGTTACTTTCATCAAAAAACTAATAGTCTTTAAGCGCAATCACATGAGGCAGCTGGTAATTAGCTAGGATCTCATTGATTGGTTTAGCAAAGTAAAAATTAAACGCATCGAAATACCTCAAATGCATGTTTTTTCTTAGAAACGCTATCCGATGGATTTTCCATGCGCAAAATTAACAATCCGTTCTGTTCAGAATTCTCATGTTTATTCCAACCTTTGATACAACTCCTTTATTCTCAAAATCAGCTGCTTCAACTTCACCTTTTTTGTCTTTTTTTAAATTAACTAAAGCAGTAGAATTTTGATGTCTAGATTGCAGTTAGAATCTCCCTAGATCTTCACTTATCTGCTCTTAATACCCATCAATGGAATCATCCACTACAATGTTCTCACTCAACTCATCAGATTCAATCTTTATTTCATTCATTTCTTTTCCTGTTTTTTTCATAATCGTAGTCAATAAGAATTACACCTTCTATTCTCTTCTAGTATGAATACCTACCTACTTACTTTGCAATCTCCCTCTGATTTATCGATTGAAAATTTGATTTATATTCTCTCCACAGAACGCTCCTTATATGAAATTTGTTTCTCAATTGTGTGTGTTTTTTTGTTTAATCTTGAGATTTATGTAAAATAAAACTAGTGGTTCTTTTCTATTATCTTTATGATTTGTTCTTCTTCTCTTCTTTCTCCACTATACTATTACAAATTAATATTTTATTCCAACACCTAATCCTAAGATATAGAGTTCTCTTACTAACTCTCCAATCAATAGAAGTATCCCACAAAGCCTATTTATTTTTAGTTTACTTTTTGATTCTTTTTTTGTTTTTATTTATGGAGATACATTTTTTTGGAATTACTCAATTTTTTTTACAAGATATTTTAAATTACAAAAAGAGCACAAGTAAGATTTATTGACAGAATATATTTCTGAAGAAGTTATTGTAAATCTTCAGTAAAGGGAAAAAAATGAATGCTACTTTGTACAAAAGTTTATCATCAATTTAGATTTTTTTTATTCTGCTTATCAATAATTCTAAAGATATTCTAGTCTGCGTTTCGTTAAACGAGTTACTCTTAGATTTCTTGTGACATTTGAGCTGAAGGCTAAGTAAAAAAATGATCCAAATTAATTAAATGCAATGTAAAGGAGAAATCAAATAGATTTTCCAAAGTAACTTATTATTTCTTCATAAAATATTTTTGAATTACATTTTATCTCTTGAATAAGTTTCTCATCTTAATCAAGTAATTTAATCTTTATTTCTGAGAGAGACATGCTAATAGTCTTAAGGAATCCAGAAAACTCATTGTGAGAGTAGTTTTAATTGTATTTAGACCTGATTATGCCAATCACATCTGAGTCTATTTACAAATCAAATGATAAGAAATCAATATTTTAAATTTTCTGTTTAACATAAGAAATGTTAAAATAAGAGAGTTTTTTTTTTGCTTACATATTTAGTTATCGTTTGCAGCATGCACTTTGCTGGCTAGGATTGCTTGAAATTTCGATTAGTTCTCTTCCTTCCATTTTTGAGAGTCTTCCAAAAATAAATGAAAAAAAATAAAGATTGTGACAATTAATTGTTAAGAGTTGCTTTTTTAAGATAATGTATTGCCATTTTTGCATATCTCTCTCACTGTTTCTATGTTTTTTCATCAATTTATTTTCGTTACTGCTAATAAAATATGAAGGAATTTAAGCTTGATATTCTTTTCCAACTTCGCTCACTTGTTATCCATCTTAATTGCGAAATACGAGTTCCCAAAATCGTTTTTCAAGAAAGTCATTCCTGTTTTTAGTTTAAAAATAGTTATTTTCAAGCATTTCAAGATACTTAAAAACAATCTTAAATCATTACTTTTGTTTATTTTAGAAACATATTTTACAGAGTTACTCTCCGATTTCTCCACCATTGCGTTTAGCAGCCTAAATAAAGAATCGATAAAATGAGAATTACCCTCAACAAAATTAATTTGTGGTTACTTAATGAATATCGATTTATTTATCACACTTCTTGCAAAACGCAAAGCGACTGTTGGATTGCTTCTCTTGTGGAGGCTAATTTATTTATTACTACTACTGAGGTGATGCAAATTATTATGAGGATGGCGAGGAGTTTTATTATTGTTACTAAGGCAATTATTCTCTCTACTAGCTTTCTGATTTTTATTACTAAGTTATGATTTGTTTTGAAATTGGAGTATGTACTTCCTATTATTATTCTTAATGAGCTGATGTTGATTTGGTTTAGTTATTGCAATTAATTCCATGTTTCTTTATTTTTTCAGTGGAATTTCCATTCATTTCTTGACAGTTCATCCTAGATCTATTCATTTTCTCTTTGAGTTTATCATTATTAATATACGATTTATGCTCGTATTGATTATCCACGAAAAAAGGTAATGCTTTATTGTTAATGCGAATTTTGCGAGGTGTAATTACCTGCTAGATAAGAATATCTTCTGAATCCTTAGCAGAAATGCTTTCAGGAATTACATATCCTGGCAACTATTGAAAGTGAGTAATGCGCTTTGCACTTAAACTAGCTTCCCTATGGCTGAGCATTTTCATTAAATTCCAAGAATTATCAGGATGCTAGCTCCATTTTTTCCATTCGATATCTGCAGGAGCTGTTTCGTTCTTTTTCTTTAAAAAATTCGGAACTTTCTAAGTCTCATCGTCACTTTGATCAAGAACTACAAGCGTGTTGTCTAAATCCTTTGACTTTTTGTCTTGTTAAAGCAAAAAAATTCATTGTCAACAAATGAAAATGTTCTAAAGATAATACACTATTCGAGTTTACTTTTTTGTTGCTTGCTGCTCAGTAATGGTGACTTTGAGATCAATAAGCTATTTCTACTTAAATTCTCAACGGGGTTCATGTTAGGAGTATCTTATTTATTCTTAAATTCTTCGTCTTCTTGAAGTATTTCTAATTTGTTATTTTATGATTGTGGTTATCCTTAGCATGCCTAATTAGCTTATTCAACATCAAGCTATTTATTTTTATTTGAATCTGTTGTATCTTCCTCTTCTTCATCAATGACAATAACATTTGAAATCGAACAAGAACCTTAGATGTTTGGTATCTATTTCATCTGGCTCTAGTCTAACTTAGTTTATCCATTAAATCTAATTCAAGTTAAAAATTAATTTCCATTTTTTTAATGCATCAAAGTGTATTTAAATAATAAGTGAAGATTTCAGTAAAAATAATGCTATTTTTCTCAATTTAAACAAGAAAAAATAGGATTTAAATTATCCAAAAATCAGCCACATTTGTGACGATTACCAAAAAAATACAAGATTAAGCGCTAAA
>Ga0302271_10001496_pt1 | contig 22271 bp, 17 predicted proteins | sample III_Bog_N1_1_FD_198767 | JGI IMG/M metagenome (GOLD analysis project Ga0302271, IMG submission 198767) | Peat permafrost microbial communities from Stordalen Mire near Abisko, Sweden - III_Bog_N1_1 | ecosystem: Environmental > Terrestrial > Soil > Wetlands > Peat | place: Sweden: Abisko... | reverse complement strand
GTTGTGAGGACAGTTATGACAGAGAACATACAATACATCAAGGGAAAAAGAGTTTGCTGATTGTAGATTGGAAAGAGAATTTGCTTGTTGGTATTAGAATGTTGATTTGAAATTGAATTCGAAAAGATGACCAGCGGAGAAATTAGGATTTTAAGGGTCTTGCGAAGTTACTTGATGAAAAGAGTATTTTAAAAGCTGATTTCAATAGAGAGATATGCTGTATGCTGATTTGTGAGATGAGTTGGTCGACCGGCCCCGCTGGGCGACTTTGCTGCTCCAAAAACAAGCAGATGGTATATCTCTCTGAGGTTTATTTCATGCTCTTTGAGAGAGAGGCTTTAATTATTATAATCATATTAAAATAAATAAAGCAAAACTATTTTTGTATTATTTCTTATCCTTGTTCACTTACTATTGGTTGTTTTACTTTCTCTCTAAGAGTTAATTACTTCTGTTTGTTGTATGTTCAGATTTATATATTTTCATAAGATTATATTTAACTTCAATAGCTACAGTTCGTAAGAAGAGAATTAATTGCTTGAATCTTTTAAAATATAGAAATAGCAATTCTAACAAGCTAAATGATTTACTAACTTTCGGAAGGAGGGCGCTATCTTTTCATTTGGATAAAATAAGTAAATGTTATGCAGATGCAGGAGATTCAATTTTTGAACTTGAGCCATCCTTAAAAGAAAAAGACTTGATATTTTATAAACAAAATATCAAAATGCATAGGAGCTCAATAATTGGAGGATATAGTGAATAGCTTGAGCCAGAAAGAATTCTCAGAACGATGAAAATCAGATGTGGCTAAAAGCACAAATTTTAACAATCATACTAATAGCTTTACCACAACATTTTTATTAGTTTTATATTTTAGAAATTCAAAGATAGAATGCAATTCAGATACTGAAATGATTTTATGGGAGAGTTTAGTTCATATCTTGACGAGGATTGACTGGGAGAGAAAATCATATCAGTGTTACCTTATTTTACAAAAAATAATTACCTCTCAATCGGCTATGAGAAAGAGGAAACTATTCCAGAATCTTTGTAACAATGCTGTTCTCAAGTGATAAATAATAGACTTTTCCTGTATCTGATTTCAAGTCATTCTGAATTGGCTTTTTGGTAATTCCAGATAATTTCGCTTTTTACAGATCAAATCCAAAAAATTTTTAAATAGTTTCAGCATTATTTTTATGAATTGGCAAGAATGGGCATAGAAGTATCCCTGATTGCTTATGACTCTACATGTGCATAGCATAAATAAAGCTACAAAAGTTATTTAGATCTTAATACAGCTAACAAAAATATTAAATTATTAGCAAACACAAGTTAGCTTCATAAACAAATGCATATTAATTTGATTTTCTCATAAATTAGATTTGTTTTGCTGCACCAAAGATGGAAGACTATATCGATTATGTGTACCTATTCGTTGAGAGAAATAGTCTCTGTTCTATGTAGAAGCCATGTTATTTGAAAATTATTATGATTAATATTGGGTTTATTCCTTCGAAGGTTGCTAAGACATCGTGGACAAATTCTGTGGGAAATAACCTGGTTAGAGTGGATGATAAGTAGACTAGGTGATATCATAAAGAGTATTCCTAGAAGATCTTGTAGACGATCGAAAAGTTGAGTTATTCTACTACTTACTAGGCGATCCTGGATCGATCAAGCCAGCAGTGGAAGCCAAACTTTTATTGATTGTGCTGTGATTGATCGCTTTAGATTTGGTGAGTTTGCTATTTAACGCAGTTAAGATATTGTGGAGTTTATTTGATGATGCTGACATAATCTAAGATGGGAATTTGACATTCTCAGCAGAGGAGACATTATGAGGTGCGATAATGTTCTTATTTTCAGCATATGTGTAGACATCGATGCTGTTTTTGTTATTACTAATTCCATATTTACTCTCACTAAATCCATATGTACTCATCATTTATTCTTTATTGTCACTTCCTGGCTATCGTTTCTTCACCATCGCTGCTGTCTCTGGAAATGCCTCCGCGTTTAACTTCATTTCTTATAATTCCTGTTGGGTAGGGTTGAAAATAAACAAAAACAAATGAGTGAATAATTAATACAAAAAGCAATAAAAACAAAGCAATCGATCTCACTGGAAAGCTGAACAGATTTTTAGCAGCTTTCGTCGAAGATCCCTGCATTCTTCCAATTAGCATTTCGAAATTAGGTGGCGGCTAAAGATGGCAAGTTTAAGAATGGACTTCTTTCTTCTGCTAATCTTTGACTTAATCTACGCCTAATGTAATCGATCCTTAATGCTTAAGCTTATTACTGTTGCTCGTATCGTTGTTATTGTTGTTATTACTTCCAATTCCAATTTATGTCATAGAATTTTTAAAACCTTATTAGTTCTAACCTCCTGGTATGGGATTTTTATGATTTAGAACCTTCGAAGTTCCTTTATTTTTGGTTGATTCCATGATGCTATTGGAGGATTATGGGTTGAGTGCAATTTTATTATCTGAAGAAGACAATTCTGTTTTAAAAGAGAGTCGTGAAAGTTATTTATTCTGCGGATGCTGCTATTACGAGGTTTAAATAAATTACTATGATTATTATGATTATTAGATGTGTTACTGTCTATTTGGTTTAGGTTAAGCAGAATGCACTAATTGCGTTGCAGTACCTTAAGTTCCAGCTGTTTTGCGTGCATTATTTGCTTATGAGAAATATTCTAATCTCATTTACAATGTCTATGTCGGAATAGAAAGGTCATCTTCAAATTACAATCCCTTATTCAACACAAAGTTGCGATAATTTGGATCAAGAAAATTCGCTATCGTTTCTCGTTCATCTCCTTTGATACGTTGTTCGAGTGTCTTCCTAGCTCTTTCCCTTTCAATTTCTTCTCTTGTCATGGCAGGTTTCTTCCATATTTATTATGCTATTGCTACTCGTTTGTTGACTTCCATTCTCTTCAAGGACATGCCCAATAGCTCCGATTTATAAAAATGCTTCACTTTCTCAAATTAAATGTCTCTAGGGCTATAAAATTCGCCCATTAGTAACACTTTGTTTTTCTTAGAAGTAGAATCTTGAAGATTACCGTTCTCACATACATCTTCAACATCCTTGCCATCGGAACTTTCCTTTTTCTTTTTATCTGTCAAAGTCTATCTTCTATTTGTCTCAAGAGAAGAAACCTTACCAGTAACAGCAGCAGGTTGATTTAGATTTGTTAATCTCTCCTGATCTTCTCTGATAGTTTACAATTAATTTTCTTCTTTTCCTGTGATCTCCATTTTCCCTGTCTGTTTCTTCATGAGTTTCTTCAAGAAATGAATGATTTTTGTTTGATTTTTTCTAGTTTAATCATATTCATTTCTCTATTCCCTGTTTATAAATTAAATATGTTGTAAACAACTCGAAATACTTCTTTTAACCTATTAAGCACAGCTATTTTTTCTGTTTATTTATTTTGTTACTTTGTAATGATGTCTAGAATCCTTAACGCATACAACACTTTTGGGGCTGCTTTATGCGTTTCATCTGTACTGTAATTCCACTGGATTGGCAGAGGATGGTTGATATTCAAAGAACATATCTACTCGAGTGTATTTTTGTCCCATATCTTGACATATGAATCAAGACTGCTGGTGAGGATATGCGAGTTATGCGTTGTAAGAAACGAAAAAGAAGTCATTTGTTCTTTGTGGGCTTAGATGTTATGCACCATTGTAACATCATTACTGAAGAAGTTACTTCTGCTAAACTACTAGTCCTCATATTTAGTGCAGGCAGGTGTGGTCTCCGTGAATATAGCTGGCTAACCACTGAATTTACTGATTGCTTGCCGACAATCTTCACTGCTATTTCGCTAAGCATTGTAGTTCAAGCGAGTGCTCGCATGGGGCAAGAAAGGAATCTTAGAATTATGCTTAAATAGCTCTTTTTAAATAAAATAAAAAAAGCCATTAACAAACTCAATACGATTTTAACCCTATTTATTAACCTAATACTTCCAAACAATCTCATAATTCTTACAGACCAGATCGAATTAGATTATGAATCCTTTGCTGGTGGCACAGAAAAGTCTAGCTTTTTAAAGCTAATTGTTCGAATTGAAAGCGAAATCGGGCAAGAATTTCGTAATAAATGAAGCCTGTATTTTCTCTTCTTCATTGCTGTTTTCTTACTTGAGTGTGTCGCTATTGTGAATTCTATCTTTAATTTAACCAACATCCTCATATGAAGCTGTAATTTTGGAATCCAAATGGTGAATCCTTGATACAGGTGAATTTTAAGATGTATGAGGAGTCCTAGATTTATACTTTGCTAGATGCGCTTCAATATTTATGTCTGCATTTCTTCGATTTGCTTTGCTTGAATTCTCTTTCACAGATGGTTTGGTTAAAAAGAACGTTTATGGCAGAGAGCAATGATTTTAGATATCCTCAGCGGTTTAATTCAAGTGAATTGTTGTTAGTAAATCAAAGGAAATCTTATTATCCTTCTTAGTGAAGCAGGCAATGTAAATTAAATTATCGTTAGTAGACACAATCAGAACAGGAAGTCCTTGCAGACAGCACATAGCAGTTGGTTCGATATGCTAGGCGAATTCAATGTAGCTCAAGAGTTTACCATATTCATAATCAAAAACGAGAATTGTTTCAGAGTCCATTGCTGCAGAGAATATCACATTATGATAGACGGAAACTTCTAGAAGACTAATTGGCTAAGAAACACAGTCAAAAGATTAAGAAAATCAGATCCAATAAATCAAAATAACCCCCCCTCTGCCAATCATTTTGGAATCTATTTTTATTGAAATTCTTGTACCTTATCATTGTGGGTATGATGGATTGTTCGTTTAAGTTCAACATTGTTGTCATTGAGAGTCTGAATGTTAATAGTAGAATCACATCCGCCCGATATCAATAGCTTATTCGTATAATCAATTTTTAACTATGTAACATCATTGCCATGACCACATAGATTTTTAACTTTTTTCCCTTTTGTTTCTTCGCTGTGCAAACTTATTTATCCTCTTGAATTGCCTAATAAATAATATTGTCCTTGGGAAGATTACTGAAACACAGTGATCTCATCGCTGTCATTATCGAGAATCCCCGTTACAGAGTATTTCAATCTCCCAGTGGAAAGATCATAGAATTTCAACTCGTGATTGCAGCAGACGATCAATTCCTCTTGCTGCTAGCTCACTTGTACTTTCAGAGCGAATTGTTTCTGTATAGTACTTTTTTCTTTGACTATTTCCTCCTTTTCATCGAAGCACACGAGATTTAAGCGACTACCAATTAACCCTACAATTCCATCACTGTAGAGATCTAAAATTAAACTGATTTAGACTTTTTTAGCTAAGGAATTCCCAGGTAGCTAGCTGCTGGAACATTAAAAGGTTTAAATACAACCCTAGTTTCGTATGTCCCATAAGCGAACTTGGCCTTGATCGTCAGCGGAAATAACCATGGGAGTGCCTTCTAGGGTTTAAACACAGCTGATCATTGAAGTATGACCCCGTAATTTACCTAAATTTTACAAATAAAAACTGTTGTTTTTCTTCTAAAAAACTGGAGATTAGTTTATAAGAATTTGGTTGTATTTTCATTAATAAATACCTAAGAGTGTGTAGTCTAATTCCTATTTGTCAATGGAATAAAGTGATATTGTATTCTCATAGCCAGCAGTCACTAAGACTTCAAACCCATTCGAGTAGGCCAGCGAATGGACACCAACCTGTTTTAAAATAAATCAAAATGACTAAGAGTAACTTCTTATCTGAAAAATAAACTCAAATTTTTAAAATCCCTGTTATTAGAGTAGTGTTTTAATCTTAATCCATCAAAAGAAGATCCACAATCAAGATTATTCTTTATCGATAATTATTTTAAAATAAAAAAAATCGATTGTACTTGTGGCGACTCGATTTAGAACAAGACGTTCATATTGGAAAGATCACAGAATGATATTTTCTTATCTAACGACCCTATCGCAGTTAGCTCTAATTTTGGTAGCTCCACAATATTAAAAATTCCCGCATCAATTAGCGGAGTGCTCAAACATGAAGTCGTGACTTCATTCGCTATGTCCCATGAATAAAGACAATTCGAAAAATCTGTTGTGACCCACATGTCTTAATTTTCAAGATACCAGATACTGCTTTGGTAATCTTGGGTGTATCCATGGACGGAAAAGTTCTTCTCGAAGCCAAAGTCACTAGCAACATCCCAAAAACTCATTGAGTAGTTCTTCAAAACAGCTCCAATCTTCAAAGAGAAAACACAAATGATCCAAAGATATTTTTTAAATATTTATTTGTCTTAAGGCACATGTGAAAACTTACCCTTTGTTGTCTTTCCGACCACGCCATGCCAAACGCGATGACTTCTAATTTCGTATCATCGTCTTTGCATTTGACGTCGATTTGCGAAATCAACTAGCAATTTAAATCGTACATCGAAATCTTTTTGTCTAACGAATCCAATGTGATAACACGCTTTATCTCCTTTGCATATGCAGCACTATCAAGTAGGGTAATAGCAAGACAAAAGAGTATTAGTATTTTCAGTTTGAAGAACATAAAAAGATAAAGCATACTTTTTAATCTTTCTGCCATCATGAAATGTGGAATCTGTTTTAAATTTTCCCTTGTGCAATCTCTTCAAACATGCATGCTGGTTATTCTCGAAGATTAAAGGGGATGTAAGTGTTAAATGGCTGGATAGTTAATTCTCAGAGGATGAGCTAGTTTTGTCAGGAAAATGTTTCTAGGGTAGCTGTTGTCTCGTCCGTATTTGATGCTCTTCATCGTCAAAGGAATGCCCGAGTCTCTTGAGATTCACAAAAACAAATAAATTGCTGTGGAAAGGATTAAGCATGTGTATACAACACTTTGTTCTACACTTTTTGTGTTATTACTAAGCATGTTGCTACATTTCATCGATATTATTCCCAACAAAATTTTGTTAATCTTATTGCATGCAAACTAAAATATGATTTACAGTGCAAACAGCATTAGTGATGTCTGTGAATTTGATTTTGGAAGCGATATTCAGTGATTCGCTAATGCCTTTGAAGAACTCAACTAACCCTAGAGTTAAATACAGTGTTTCTTCTTCATTGTGCTAAATAAACTGCAACATTATCCTCACGAATTCGATAATTGTTAAAAACTCCTTTTGGTTATCAATCAACTCTTTCTAAATCTATTGGAGCTTCTCCCTGTCAAGCATACCAGCTATGTAATCTCCATCCATAACTTTATATAAAACACAATTGTCCTTGTATTTGTAATCCTAAACTCTTTGCACTAGCTCAGAAAGTGAGAATTCTACTCCTTCGATTTCAAGCTAACCAGAGGCAGCCTTAAAATCCAGTTTCATATTCTCCTCCATCGATTTACTGTAAAAGCAAGAGTGATTTCTAATGGCTTTGATTGTTAGAGCACTTACGAGATAAATTTCTTACTAATATTATTGTTGTTTTGCACTTGATTTTTATCTATCAATTCTGTGTAATTTATAATTTGTTTTTCTTTACTGAATAAGAAGTTGTTCATTTGAGAACTTTACCAAAGCAAATCCTCTTTCTAAATATGCTCCCTTCAATTAACTAGAAGCTTCAATATTGTAATAGTGATTGTTTAATTGCGATATCATTTCAGGAGTGTTAAACGGAATCAATTATTTTCCTACTTATTTGAATAACTCGTATGATAGATGATAAATTGAAGCAAAGCTCAAGATACAACTTCAAAAAAAGATACAAAACTAAAGATAAATAATCTTAAAAATTAACATAGTCACATATGAGAGAAAGAATTGAATTTAGAAGTTATTTTTTCATCGTATTTCTTATTATCAATTCTGTTGTTTTGATGTCTTTTTGATCTTGGCAGCACGTTTCTTTAAGTCATCAACTTTCTTGATTTTTTCGGATTTAGATTTTTGCATAATATCGTAGAGCTTCTTGTTTTTGCGAGACATCACTGCCTTTGCGAGCTCGTTCTGCTCTTTCTTCTCTTTCACTACTTTCACTGCTTTCTTTTGTTGTTCTTTTTCATGGTCGTATTCTTCTTCATCTTCGGTATCTTCTTTCTTGAGCTCCTCAACTTCACTTTCCTCACCGTTGTCTTCAATTTCCTCTTCATCTTCATCATCATCAGATTCTTCCTCAATTTCTTCTTCTTCTTCCTCATCGTCTTCATCTTCATCATCATCATCATCAGCTTCACTTGATTCTTCTGCAAGGCCTAATCCTTATCCTTTAATTTCTTCCTCTTCTTCATCTTCATCTTCATCAATTTCGACATCTTCTTCTTCCTCCTCTTCTTCTGCATTGATTCCTTAGAGTCTTTCAAGTTGTTTCTATCTTTCTGGCTTATATTCAGTTTCAGAATACTCAATGAATGGTGACAAATGAGGTGGGAGACTCTATTCAAAATAAAAAACAAACACATTTATTGAAAATCCAAATAAATCAAGGTTATTTTCATTTTCTTTTTCCAAAAATTAACATTCAAGTTACCTTTCCAGGAGCATATTCTGATACAGGAAGGAGAGTACCAGCGTTAATGCTGTCATAGATCCATTAGGGTTGAACGTACTCTCTAGCAATCAAAAAAATATAAAAATAAAATTCATATTTCCAATTTTACTCATCATTACCTATTCTTGATGATTTAGATAGTTTTAGGATCTCTATCTGTGATGAAATGTGTAATTGAAGGATCATTCCATTATACTTCAGATTCATCACCTGCCCAGTGGATGGTAGCAGAGAAAGCAAGAGAAATGAACTCAACTGAAAGTCTTGGGACTTCTGATGATAAGAAAAACACACATTTCTTGAACAATTCCTAAGCAGACCCACCAGATGTCATCTTTTAAACAGCTGCGTCTCCCTTGAATTTGTCATCAATAGCGTATTTCTCGTTATCTTACTGAGATGCCTCTAGAGACTATTACGAGTCCTTATTCTTGAGAATGAACGCAGAATATGAGAAATAAGAAGCGTCTTCAAGAGATGCGTTGATCTCAAGAGGATACTTAATTCCAATGGAAGAGAACAGCTTGAAGTTCACAAACTTCAGTAAAGTCTCGTAGAACTCCAAGAATGTCAACATGACTTTGTAATCTACTTCAGCAGGTAATTCAGCAGGGAGTTAAAAAGGTGCAATCCAGTTGATCTTCTGTCCTTCAATTTCAGCTTAATAGTAGATTCCCTTGATGGAAATGAACACCTTTCTCAAGGATTTATTTTTAATCACGAACAAATTAAACTCTCTCATGAGCTGAGTGCAGAGCGTGATTGTATTTCTAGGCACTCCGAGCCCCTTGTGAGTAGGGAAACTAGCGAATAAGTTCACGAGACACAAAGGGTCATCGAGATCTCTGAGAGCATCGGTGAAAGTTGGATATCTCTCCTTGACAAGGTGATTCAGTGAATAAACTGGTTTATTTCTCTTCACAAACTTCAGTTTTGTTGTGTCTCCTTTCGCCTTGAGTCTTTGGATTCTCTTCAAATAAGTCTTCAACTGTCTGAACTTATCCAACACTTTTTCGTGCATCAGGAAATTCACATCCTTGCTGTGGTAATAAGTTTTATTGGTGCGCTGCAACTTCTTAGGTGGCTCACGAGGGTAAACACCTTTCAAAATGCAGAGCTTTCTGAAATCTTTCAAGCTGACTTAGAGTTTCTTGATAGCCTTAGCTCTCGAGATAAACTTGGTTGCCTAACCAACCGTGTTCTTCATGACTTTCTTCACCATTTTTTTTGAAAGATTTCCGTATCTTTTAATGTACCTATGTGTGTGTTTGCTCTTTTAACAAAATAAACTTTTCTTTCTTGGAATTTACAAATTCCGTCTCTCAGTTTTGAAGTCCCTACCCACCTTAATTTTAACCCACATAGACACACACTCACTCGGGACTTCTACTTTTTGTATCATCACTTATCAAAATTCATCTCTTGAATATTTAAGCATATTTGTCATTTTTAGAAAACAAACAAAAATAACATGCTTAATTTCAATTATTATCACAAAATGATGAGCGCTTAAACCCTTTACACTCTTATTTAATCTTTTAAAGATTTATCATATCCATGTGGACCAAGTAGAATTCAATTCTTTCATGAATTAGTTTTATCTGGCATAGAATATTCTTGATAATTTTCATAATTCTACTATGATTTTTATGCTGATTTTTAGATAATTATCGTCATCACTATTAAAATGCATGTTGCCTCTTAACTTTTAGATTCTTTGCTATTTACTCTCTCAGAAAGGAACATTTACATCTTATTCAATAAAATACTTTTTATAATCGTTCAAAATACTGACAATAAGATCCTTTTATTTTGTGCGAGTTAAGCTCTAACCTGCAGCACTAATCTTTGTCAACCCAACTAGTGCTTCTAACGAATATCTCTCCTGTTTAATATAAAAAAAAAATTACTTTTTTAATTTGTAATTCCCTCTCAAAACACAATAAAAACGAAGTAAATAGCAAATCGAAAAAATTAATGTGTAGACCTTGTTGAAGGATATGAACGTTTGCACTTCATCTAAGTCATTGGATTGAGACATAGCTAGATAATCTTCGACATGGGATCGTTGAATCTATTATTCTGTTTTGTTTTTCATCAAAGAAGACACTTTGCTAGCGATTATTTTGAAATCATTGCAGAGTCTTTTCCTTCCAAACTCATTTATCTTTAGAGCACATCCAAAATATGTATCAATCAAAATATCAAGAAAACTTACATTTTTTTCATTTTTAAATCTAATCTCTAAATATATTATTTTCTTCTGTGTACCTTTTTGATTTTGCTAATAGCATCAATCAGCTAAGTGAAGCAATAACTTATTATCAAATTAAATATTTCCTCTTATACTTTAATTGGAACACTGCCTCCTCCAGCACTTTATAATTATTCGGTGTAGTCAGCTGAGATCTAGCAAAAACGGTCAACATAATAACTAGGTATATTAGCTTCAGATTCAGAGATATCCCATTTAGATTGAGGCATGCTGGAGAATATCTAATCACATCTTGCAAATTACGGTGCAAATTCCGTAAACACAATTGTTTTCAGCTCCTTTAATATCTAAGTGTATTTCTTTTTCTCAAACTGCAGAGAAATCTCACCATTCATTCTCTTTTTTGAAATAACAAACAGTTAGAATTAGAAAAATAAACACTTTCCAAACCTGTATGATATTAGCAACGAGATTCAAATTGAAGAGCAGATATTCAAATGCCTCAAGAGCGATGATTCTTTCAGATATCCCCCTGAGTTATTTCTGCAAAGACAGCTAAGTTGGAGGCAAAAGTTTCTTGATTCTCGCAGAACACTCTGAGTTTATTTCTAGGTACAACTTAGCAAGAGTAGAATTCTCCTGTTGCAACCTAAGAGAAGCTGCAACAGCTGCGAACTTAGCGACATGATTGTCAATTTGAGATGCATCGTCTAGTTTATTTATCCCTTAGAGTACCAGTTTTTCAAGTAATTAAGCTGATTTTTGTCCATCTAGAAACGCAGAAACAACGAAATACACATAGAAATTCAAGTTATCGTAGATCAAGTCGACTATAAAACCAGTCACAGGCCGAATTGCATCGATGAGTTCGAGATGTTCGTTTATCGTTTTAAGAGCTATCTAGGTACTCGCACAGAGAACTACCTCTTTTTTAGGGTATGTTTCTAAGGAAACACCTTCAAAAGTAATTCGATTCTTATCTAAGTCAGGCTAAGTTTTAGATTATTCTCCTATTCTTTGATTAGTATTTGACTCAGGGATTATTTCATCATTTTTAGGAGCTTTCTTGTTAAACTTTCTGAAATACGATGCAGCTCTGACACGAGATTCGATGCTACTATTGCTATTTCCCTCAGTAATTTTAAAAGGATTTTCTGATTTGAAGGAACTTATTGAATGATCGAATATTCTGCGCTCATCGTTCAACTCAATCGGATGGTACACATAACTTGGCATCATTCTTGCAATACTTGCGATTCCTTTACTAAAACCTTGCTTAATGAAGCTGAACTAGAATGGTTCATTTGTTGGAAGTCTTCGCCAAGATTCGCCATGCATTGTCGAAATCAAACTGACTTGTCCCATTTTGTGAAAATGCTGAGCATAATGTTTGCATTTCTCTTGAATTGCTGATTGAAGGCTAAGGAATGGAAGAAAAGAAATAATTAAGGAGGGTTGTTTACATGCTAAAATGATTTGTAAATGAAATAAAAAATGCCACATATTTTTGTTAAAAATGATAAATCAAGATATTACATATCAGATGGCGCATTTGAGAAGCTCTCCCCGATTCCTGCAAAAGCATTGAAGAATTCAAGGAGTTCTCTCATCGATTGAAGGGAGAAATGTGTGATTTAAGCTGATGATTCTAAAATCAAGCTGATTTTCCTTTGGATCTCATTCCAGAAGAGAACTTTGTTAGAAAGAAGAGTTGATTTGATTTGATCGAGAGAATCTTAGAATTCTTTGATTTCTTGATTCTTTCGATCATTTGAATTAGATCTTTGCAGGTTTGAATCTTTGTTGGCATCAAACTGCAAATGAAATGAGATGCAATTCTAAAATCCAACCATGAATTAACAGTATCTATGCAGACAAATACGAATAAACAACAGAAACTAGTCCTTGGAGATCTAAGGAAGAATCGCTGATAAATTAAATCTCTTGTCCTCCTATTCCGAAACGAAAAAACCAGCTTCTTTCTTGAACTAATCGTACGCATCACGAATCTTATGCAAAAAAAAGATAAAATAATAAAACTCAAGAGAACCTAAACTCCCATTTGCAACAATTCAAGTAAATTCTGCTTAAATAAATGATAAAAACCACAAAACTTGTTGTGTTTTGTACTATTCAATATTTACAACTGAATCAATGTAGAGATTGATGTTTGCGACAAAGAGTGTCGGGAATGGTTTGATTTCCTCAGGGAACGATTTCAACAAATAAAAGTAACTGCGCATGAGCGTGATGTATTTCTCTGCTGTGTAACTAAAGATAATTTTCTCGGAGCTAGAAAGTATGCACTTCTTGAATAAATCGATTTTTTAATCAATAAACGTGTCAATGTGCTCTAAGCAATGAAATTGCTCTAGTAGATTCGCTCCTTCTTTATCTTTTTGTTTCTCAGCTAGGAGTTCCTGTTTGGCGAGATTAAGTCTAGGGATGACTGTCTCTGCATCTTATAAATAGCCTTCTTTATCCAAATTGTTTACTTTCGTATTGAGATCTCCAAATTTATCTTTAAGCATCGATAACTAAGTGACTACACTCTTAGCATGCATAAGAAATAACAAAACAAGAATGTTATCTGATAAATTATGAAATCAACAGAAATATCCAAGGAAAAGAGAGGATAATTTAAAATTACCTTCATCCTTTCGATTCTTCTATGCAGAGATATTGCATGTAAGGATTGCTAAACATAAGCCTATTTGCTTGTACCAAGTGTTGCTCTTGCAAGTTAAATCGCTGAAAGCTGAGTCGAGTTTGTTTTGAAGATTTGATCGATTAATTTAAACCCTTATTCAATGTTATCATAGTGTTTTAAGCAATTGTCATTCAGTTTCTCAGCAATCACTTAACTTTAACTTTCAATTTCAAGTAGTCTGCTTTGGGCATTCACCAATGGTGAATATTTCGGCAATTTATTGATTTCCAACACAATACATTCACTTTCTGTAGTTTTTTCAGATAAATACAATTTATCAATGTTTCTCAATATTTTTTTGAGTTCTTCCTCTTTCTGCTGCGCTTCATCTTAGCTGTGAGACATTTAAAGCTTACTCTACATGAATATCTCCAGAGATCCACCTCCAAATTCTTCTTCTTTCTTTTATCCTGCAGAATCATTTCTATTTTCTTTATTGGTATTCTGATATCGAACATCTCCTTCGTTGACTGAAAATCAAATTATAAATGGTAAGATTTCAAATAAATGCCTTATGAAGCTAGCTACAAAGTATTTCTTTCTTTGCTTTTCTTTTTAACACATCTGCTTTTTTGTTCTATGCTCTTAACTTTCATCTTTTTCATGTTTTGCTTCCCTATTATGTTAAATCCAATATTTTAGATATCCTACTCAAATCGAAGAAGACTTTATTTAGAGTATCAGCTGATTAGCTTCCTAGCTTCAGTGCTGACTCAATTTAGTCAACCGTTACTAAAGGTTAAAGTGGTTTCTCAACATATTTCTAAGCTAAGTCAGTTATCTGTCCTTTCAAGAAGTTGAGCATCTCTCAAATTAATCAAATCTTATCCCCTAAAAAAATTAGTTATTGCGCTTTTAATGTTTTAGCGATCGTGGAATCTTAGTGGATAATTTGATCATTCCCGAGAGATCTCATATGTAAAAGAAAAAATGATGTATTTGTTGTTGTTTTTATTATGCCAAACAAATTCAATATTTTTTTTAATCATTGCTAAAATCTCTCATGGTTTAAGTAAAAGTAAGGATTTACAATATTTTGGCACTAAGTAATCTCATAATGCCTTAATTAAGCTAATTTATGATATTACATCATTCATTATTTGTGCATTAAAATAATTTAAAAAATTATAAACTATCAAGCGATAAAATAAACAATTCAAACAAATTCAATTAGGTTATAAAGATAAGGGAAATCAAGTTAATTCTTTCATTCACTCTGTTTACTGATTTTGATCAAGGTTGTTCAAAATCTGAGAGATAAAATAGATTATTATTACTTTTTTGTATGCTGTTTTTAAATATCTTGTTTTTCCAATTTTTGATCACTTCCTTCAACTGTTCATGTTAGAGTTTTTCTTTATGGTATATTGCTTAGATTTGGGTTAATCAGCTAATTTCATCACACTGTATAAATCTTTCATCTCCTTAGATTTATTGATATTCATTTGATAAGCTTTTGACAGATCTCTTAACCTTTGATTCTCCTTATCGTTGATAGACATTTTTGGAGTTTATTTATTAGCATTACTTTCTGCTATTCCATATCCACCAAGTTACTATGGTTTTACACCCATGATTTTAGGAAGTTTTGTGATATTTATTTGAGGTAATCGATTTTCATCTGGGAGATTGCTCGATCTAGAGAAACAAAACAACAAAAATAATGTCATAAAAATACTCAAAATTGTTCGTTTTCGAAATCAAATAAGAATAAGAAATGAAGTAGTTACAAGAGAAGACTAGCCTCATCGCTTTTATGAAGATAATTCTAGGAGATATTATCTTTTTTTCCCTTTTTATTAAGTGGTTTGGATTCGCCCTCGATGTCTAACAGAAAAATACTATCTTGAGGCTTTTTCTGTGCAAAAAATAATAAAATGAAAAATTGTAAAAAGTTTAATTTTTAGGTTTACTTTATTGCTTTGAAGAGAACCCAGCGATCCTTGAGCTTGATGCTTTATCAAGGGAGATCGCTTATTCTTAGGAGATCCTTCATAATACCTCACTGACTTCACATCAGATGGCTATTTTCAATCAAATAGAAAACAGAATCACTTTACAAATTAAAAAATAAATAAACAAATTATCTAAATATTTTACTTTCTCCAAGATATTAGCTAGTAATGGATCCTGGTTAAGTTGCCTATTATGAAGGCTATTTTTGTTTAAAATAATAGACCCTGGAGGAGAATGTTATGAATAAATCATTAGTCCTTCATTGTTATTTTGATAAATCGGTAACACACTTGAATCGAGACTTTCTAGCTTTTTTTTGATTTTCTTTTTTACACTGGAATGTTCTGGGCTGAGAGGTGGTGATTAATTCACAATTGAGCTAGCTTCACTATTGTTATTAATATCTCTCTTCGGTGAAGCTATTCCTTACTTCTTACTAAGAACACTACTGTTGTTGTCAATATTTGGAATACTCATGCTGCTGTTCTGAGAAGCTTGTTTTTAGTCTTGCTAAATGCTACCTGAGTTACCTTTGGTTATTTTTTGATTTATTTTTGGGAGATGGATTGGCATTGTAGGTGGCATACTTGAATTAGAAATCGAGTTAGATTATGTGTCATTATCATCTTGCACAGCACTTTGACTCATTTCACCTTAATACCCTGCTAGAGCTGAAAGAAAACGATATTTCTCAATTTTCTTTGTTTTCAAGGGTGCATAGTTTGGCTTGGGAAGTCTTTCTGTTAAATAATGCATGTTCTTAGGTACATATATTGTTGTTAAAAGAAATGGAATTCCTTCATCAACTTCCAATAAATGCTAGTCATTCACTCTCTTCACAATCACAGGTAGTTAGAGGATCTTATCTGGTTGATGCGTACAAAATCAAATCAGTAAATTGACACAAAATATGTGTTTGAAATACCCGCAGAAGGTCGAAGATGAGGTGCCACTTGAAGTAAAGCTCTTACTACGTTCGCTAGATCTTGCGAGAAATGAGGTGGGATTCTTGGATAATATCCTCGGATGACTTTCTTGTAGAGTCCTTCCATGTCTTCTGCTCTAAAAGGCGGTTTGAGAGTGATCATTTCATAGAGCACACATCCTAACGACCAAATATCTGATTTTGCATCGTATGGCTAATCTTTCCACACTTCTGGACTAGCATAGTACGGTGTGCCTGTTTAAGTGTAAAGTAACCCTTTCTTAGCAACTTTAGAAACATTCATGTCTCCTAGTTTGACACTTCCATCTTTATTCAGGAATATGTTCGCACTCTGCATAAAAGAATAACAATATTCTTGTACTTCATTAAAAAATGGATATTCCTTTCCCCACATACCTTCAAGTCTCGATGGAAGATTTTGAGATCATGGAGTGCTTTGATTCCTTTCACCATCTAATAAAAAATCAAAGAGATTGAGTTAATTCATTTCTTTCTATCATTTCTTCTCCTAATTCATGAATTAATCGATTTATTATTTTACAGAAATGAAGATGTTCCATATCTCTTATTCAGGGAAAAGCTATCCCTTTTTCTAATGCTCAACGATTTTCTAGAATAAATCACCATGATCAGCGTATTCCATGATGATACTATCAAAATCATTATTGTTAGAAAGATCAAAATAATCCCAAAATAGCAAAGGATCTTAGCTCAAAAATCAATATGTAATTATTGTCAATCTATTGTTGATCTATTTTTTCAGATTTGTGTGTGATTTTGTTTTACCAAAGTGAATTGGAAAATTCATCTAGAAATGCTTATTTGTAAGAAACAATATTGTTTGATCTGATAGAAGCCAATATTCTCACTTCATTCAACGCATTCTGCTTTTCTTTTTCACTCAGATTCTAGAGTTTAACCTTCTTCAGAGCATACTCCTAACCGTCGCCATGTCTTTTGACCTTATATACACTACTGTAAGCTCCCTCGCCTTTTTGTGAGAATCAGCAGCAAAATATCAATCAAAAATTAAATCTTAAAACAACACCAAACCTGTGTTTCTTTTTTATCTTTTTTGTTACCTAACTTTTCGATGATCTGAAATTCCTTCAGGGACATCCAACTTTGCTAGTTACGCAGAGAATAATTACCGCACTCTTTAGAGGTTATGTTCCAATCAACAAGTAGTCTTCTTTGAAGTAACTTTCTGATTTTATTATCTCCTTTTCTTTATTCAATTATCTTTTTTTTTGCTTCAAACTGTGAAAACAAAAAAAGTAATAGTGATTCCCCGTTTCGTTTTATCTTATTCCTCTGGGATTACTCACTTTATCTCTAGCATTCTACTCACAAGGTATATAGAATTTAATCATTCATGAAGTACTCGAATATCAATCATCAAGTCATTTTTGGCAAACAAAATCAATCTCTTACAACTTATTTGCAAATTTAAAAGATTCACTTAGCAAACAGAGGTAGTTGTAGGAATTTTACATTTTTATAAGAAAACAGTCAATCAAATATGATGGGAAAATATCTTTAAAGAGAAGAATGCACAATATGAAGAAGCTTAAAATTATGATTGCTTTACTTCTCTAAGAGCTATTTTCATTCTTTTATTTGGGATATTTTGAAGAAAAATTAATAAAGTAATTTAATCTTTTCATTTTGCAAGTAATTTAAAATGGAAATACAAATTTAACATAATTTCCTCAATCAGGAACTGATTCACCTGTCATGAAGAGATGTGCTAGATTAAACAAGAATTGCTCAATGAAAGTCTCCCTATTCACCTAAGAAAGTATTGTGAATTTCGGGAATGCTTCGGGGTTATTTGCGATAAGCTTAAGAAGTTCCCGCTGATTGTTTGATTTATACTCCTGTATTTTTTGATTTTGCTGCACCGCGCTCAATTCTATCAGTTTATTGAAAATGTAACACATCTCCAACGCAAATTTCTCTGTCATCGGCTTAAGCATTTCCTTCGCGATTGTGAAGAAATCTCTGTAGTATTCAGGGATATTTTCCACTGTATTAGCAGAAATACCTGCATTATTAGCTCTCCAATCATTTTAGCCATTCCCAGTATTGAAACCTTTTATGGATTCATTTAGTTTTAAGTTGTTGTCAAGGTTAAAATCTCCTCCAATATTCCCAACACTTTCGTTCATTCCTGGTATGAGTGGCACACCTAACTCCATGCTTTCTAGTTTATTTAATCCTGGAAGGAGATTCCCATGCTATTGCTGATTCGATGAAGTTAACAGATTGATGTTGTTCCACTGGTTATCATGATTACTTGTGAAAACCTTATTATCACGAGGATCAGGGATGTTCTCATGAAGTCTGTATGATTTCAGGAAATATACAAGATGTGCAGGTATGCCGGTATCAAACAGCGCAGAGTTTAATTGGGTGTATCCTTTTTTCTCCGAATGGAAGAGTTTTAGAATTTCTTTGTTGTCGTCAGCGAGGGTTTTCATCATTCTGAAGAAATTCAAGAAAGCACTTTTAGTCAGCATATTGAAGGTATCATTGTTGATGATGACGGTCTTCACATTGTCGTCTTTCTCGAGATTCTGTATGCTTGTGTCACCTTTCTCAGGCACTTAGAATTATCTAATTTATTCATCAGGATGCTTGGTTTTTCGATGGGTGTACAAACTTTCATTGCTGAGATATGCCTTGCCACAAGAGCATTTGAAATGTTTTTCTGACTCCGTTGGCTTTCTTCTGGGGTGAATCTTCCTTGGACCTTAGGAAGAGTTCATGCTTGTTTCCATCATTCTGTTTGTACTCATTTTTTTGTTAGTTTCAGACTTAAAATATTCTTAATATTTTGTTTATTTTCGCTCCCTTTTTTCTTCTTCTCTTCTCTTTCTCAATCAATTTATCTCCAAAATCACCTAAAATTTTTACTTTTCCTCAAGTATTATCCCCCCTCCCTCCCTAGATTATGAATATAAATAATTTATTTAGAAGCAAATTCTGCGTCTACATCTTGAGGTTGTACTTGTTACCTTTAAATAAAACCCCCGGGATTCTCAAAAATTGGCATATATTTTGTGATTTTTTTCAAAATATCTTCTTGTGCATTTTTGGCAACTGATTTCTTTGAAAGGCAATATCAATTTATCTATTTAGAGCCAAACAAAAAAAGTAATATTGACTTATTCTTCTTTAAATCTTGATTGGATTTTATAAGAAGTCTTATTATCTCTGGCCCCACATGAAAATCTACTCATTCTATCTTTTAAAATAGTATGATTCTTGTTTAAAGAGTATAGGTTCAATTATGCTTATCTTTTAAAAAAAAGTTTATTAATTAATCACCCATAGATAAGTTAATTTGAAGTCACTGGGATTTTTAGGGTATTTTTTGCTCAAAACGCAAGAGATTTGAGTGGTTTTTTTAATAAAAAAAAACAGAAAACCCCTCTCATTCCAAACACTTCTTGTGTGGCTGATTCTACTTGATTAATAAAAAATATCAACAATAAGGTAGAAGCAAACACACACGACTATTAAACTTTCATTTTTCGGATGGAAGCACATATCCCAAGACCTTCATAGGAGTCATTTATCCCAAAAGCATCAAAGGAATCTCTTATTGTTGATGCAAATGGGCTTTCTGAGCAAAGGAAATCTTCAAATATAGAGTTTTCTCTCCTTTCGCTTGTAAAATATCTGGAGATATTGCAATATGTTCATTATTGAACCCGATTGGATTCTCTATTTGGTTTTACCGTTTTTACAGATATAGAATGGAAGATAAAGTATGCTAGATCAAAGGAGTGGAGGTAATTTTCGCTAGCTAGTAGCAAAAAGACAAAGATAATAGGATATTCAACATATCAATGTTGTCGATATCAGCAACCCTACTCATTAAGAAGTACTTAACATGAAGATTACTTGCTAGCATTTATGAAAGATGTTGTTTGTTGTGTTTAATTACAAAAGTTGCTGATTGAGATCTTGAAGGACTCGAATAAAACACCAAAAGAGATGGCTTTTTTATTGAAAGTCATCACTGAGCTGCCATTATTCTAGAAGAATCCTTAGCTACTCAGCAATCAAAGCAGTATGGGATAGCTGTTTTAGGAATTCAGCTATAAATTCTGCCATAAAAATGATGTCATCTTCAATTCAGGTATGCTTGATTCAATTCAAGAAAAACTTGAATTCTAAAATTGTTTTTGACTATGAAAAATCTATTTTGTTTCTTCTAAATGACTCAAGGCGACTTTGGCTACACTTATTACATTATCATCAGAGGTAAAAGAAGCATTAGTTACAAAATATTATTCTTTTGGTCATTCTTTTTTGATTCCAAATCTCACACAGGCTCTGTATTTCTGTTGATTCCGAAACTGAACAAGGATGATAATCGCACAGAAGGCAAAAAATACCCTAATTTAAAAGCGTAATCACACACAAATGAATAAGGTTGCTGGATTATTTGAACTTTTTGAAATAGTGGTGACGATTCCACAAGAAATAAGTCACCAAAAGATGAAGATAATAAGCAGAATTTTGGATCTTCCCCTGAGCAATCTAACGCACCTTAGAAATGGGGTTTCTTGAAATAAAAAATAAAATAATTTATTCAGAGGAGAAGCATCAAGAAAGACAGCACTTTTAGCGGCGAATGGTCAAGTTTAAATCAACATGATGATTCAATAAATTAAGATGAAGGAGAAGCTGCCTTGAAGAAGATTTACGCGGATATGAATTTAATCAAGACATTCCAATCTGGTGAAGCATTTGGAGAAATATCTCTAATCACAAAATAAAGAAGGTAACAAAAATGAATGTGGGAAAACCAACATTCGATTGAAAAAATATTAAAAATATCCTTCATCTTATGGTTTCTTCTTTGTTTTAGAACTGGTACGATGGTTTGCAAAGAAGACACCCATCTAATTACTCTAACTAAAGCAGGGTTTGATAAGATCTTAGGTTAATATCATGAATAGCTCAAAACAGAACGACTCGGATTCCTCAAGAGCTTTGAGTTCTTCAATCCTATCCCAAATTCTAATCTCCTATCAATTTTATTAGATATGAAGATAGAAATTCTCCCAAATAAAGCAATAATTTTCAACTAGAAAGACGCAGTTAATGATATTTTCTTTCTAAAGTCTGGAGAAGTTCAATTATACAAGGATGTGTTCATATCTACTGAATCATAAAATGCAGATAAGCGAGCCGACAATGAAGAATGCTGTTCAATAACTCCTTCAGCTAATTTCTTCTAAAAATATCATGGAAAAGATAAATTGAGTTCTCCAAAGAAAAAGCCTAAATGCATTAAAATAACTGCTCTTGCAGCAGGTTCTCACTTCGGATTAGAAGATTTGACAATATTGTAGGCAGAATTATATTAGAGCTCCTTGAATAATCGAGCGAGATACTCTCGAGATACAAATCAAACCAACAATGTGTCCTCTAATTCATCATTTCCTCATTCGATGACGGCGGAAATAGTGTCAGAGTATGCAGAGGTTTATTCCTTAAACAAAAATGTAAGTTTCTAATTATGCTGAAAAGTTGTGCTATTTTCTGATATTTTTTTGTATTTGTGATGCGTAAAACTAGATATTCCTAAACAATCTCTTGCAATTCAAGACATTAGATACGTTTTATGAGATTATTAAGAAGAAAAAACAATATTTTGAGTCTCGAGAGTAGTTAGTAGTAGAGACATGCTAGAAATCATGCTAATCGTTGAAACAACTAACAGGGCGAAGAAAAGGAGAAGGGGACTCTAGATCTACTCTTCTTCGTATTGATATTCATGATTCTACATTTATGAACTAAAGTAATCTGAATAATAGCAGTGTCCATAACAGTAACTCTAACTAAAGCTCATAAAACTACACTTTATCCTAACTTAATGT
>Ga0302271_10001495_pt1 | contig 22284 bp, 8 predicted proteins | sample III_Bog_N1_1_FD_198767 | JGI IMG/M metagenome (GOLD analysis project Ga0302271, IMG submission 198767) | Peat permafrost microbial communities from Stordalen Mire near Abisko, Sweden - III_Bog_N1_1 | ecosystem: Environmental > Terrestrial > Soil > Wetlands > Peat | place: Sweden: Abisko... | reverse complement strand
CACTGGGCAATTAGCTTACAATAGACTTGGTGGGTTCTTCTTATTGGCTAACTGATTGCTGGTTTCTTGACTGCAGTGGTGTTAGTAGGTAATCATGAAAGAGAGACAATCTTTGAGAAGCGAGTAGATTTGCCTTTCATTGAGCATTAAATTGCAGGCACAACGAATTATCATTTCACTTCATTTGTTTCTATGATCTTCATGGGAGGAATGTAGTATCAAACTGAGCATCATTTCTTCCCTTAAATTCCTTTCTATTAGCTGCCAAAAGCTTCTGAAATCATTAATAACGAGCTCAAAAAACATAACCTTAAAATTAAGGTAGGACCACTCTGGTGAAAGCACTCTCTCTCTTTCTTTCTCTTTATTTTTCCCACCTTTTTTGTTGATGCAAATCCAATTAATTTTCGTTGTTTACATTCTATTTTATAAGACTCAGGAGGTAATTTCCCTATAAATAAACGATTTCATTTCGCTGAATATTCTTTTTTCTTTGCCAATCAAACTCCAAAATATATTTAAAAAATAAATTAAGCTTTTTAAATAGTTGAATTATTAAGATTTGAAACATTTTTTGATGGAATTTTTGATTCTAATACAATCTCAAAGAGCATTTTTGTATGCACAAATAAAGAAGAAGAGATTAATACTTTTGATTGAATTAAGAGGTACTTGAAATCTTATGCCTCTTTTGAGTAGAAATGGATATTATCAAAAATAAAAAATGATCATATTAAGCTAAATACATAGAATTAATCCTTTAAAATTATTAGTTAGATCCTAAAATTGCTTGTTCATCAAGATTTGACATTACAAACCATCTTAAAATGTTTTAAAATTTGAAATAAATAATTCATCTGAATCAAAAGAAGAAGGCATGTTTTGCTTATTATTTCAATATAAAAAGGGAATAAAACACATTTTTAACAAATTAAAAAAGAATCGACAAAATTAATTAAGACCCAAGAACGAAGGTAAATAAATGTGAAAGCAAAAAGGCGAAAAATAGAGGTCAAAAGGAAAGAAAAAAACTGAGGGACAAAGCTGTAGAAGGGATTGATTAAGAAAGATATATTCAAAAGAAAGAAAGAAGACAAAAAAGGAAGCACAAAATGGGAAAAACTGTTTACTCTCGTGAGCCTGCCGTTCAAGCTAAGGGTAACTAAACCACACAGCAAGCAAATAAACCAGCCATAGCTCGACTTCGAATGCTGAACATAATAAAACAGAATGCTAACTCATTTTTATTTTGATCACAGCTGTTAAGACCTCTGCAACTGATCTCAGAGTTCACTTCAAGAATACCTTCGAAGTTGTCAGAGCAATCTAGGGAATGAACCTTGAAAATGCCAAGAGATATCTTAAGGCTGTTATCGACAGAAAGAGATGTATTCCCTTCACCCATTTCACTGGTTGCATCGGAAGAACTTCTCAAGCTCACGAATTCGGAAAGACTCAAGGTATTTTTAATTATTTTACATATAAATAATAGAAATTCATTTGTTTCTTTGATTCTTGACTTATAGGAAGATGGCCAGTCAAGTCTGTCAAGGTCATTCTTGGTCTCCTTGACAACCTCACTGCTAATGCTCAAGTACAATAAGATCTTGGAATAATAATAATTCTAACCCCTTTATTTTTCTTTGAAAATTTATTCAAAAATAGACTAAGGGTTTGAACACTACTACCCTCACCATCAACCACTGTTAAGTTAACAGAGCACAAAAGGGAAGAAGAAGAACCTACAGAGCTCACGGAAGAATCAATCGTAATCATTTTTTCTTTAGATAATTATATTTCAAATTTCAATAAACATAAATAGCTTAGCTATATATTGTAAACATAGCCATTGAATATGGAATAGTAGGGCGGTTCTTGGATGTTTATATCAAGACACTTTTTCATTTTAAATTTGGATAATAATTCATATGAAACTAACAATTATTTTGATCTTTTAAGCTTACCTTAACTCCGGCTGCCACGTCGAAATCTTCGCTTAGGAGACTGCTGCTAAGATCAGAAAGGAAGCTGCTAAGGAAGTCACCAGAAAGGTCACCAGAAAGCAAGCTAACAAAACCAAGCTCGCTGTTGGAAACTGAGCTAGGAATAGTTGTTTTTTGTTTAAAGGATATTTATATGTTTTGCTCGATTTAGATGATTTGTAAATTATATTGCAAGTATCCGAAGAAGAAGAGACTTCTCTCTTATTTAAACAATCAAAATTATCGTCAAATAACTTTCCTTCATTAAACCACTATTATGATTTTTTTGTTTGGAGACAATTAACCGATTCTTCAATGAATATATTTTACTTATTCTTAGGGTTTTTTTAAAAATTGTCTAAAAAAATCTTTATTTGTTTCTCTACTTTTTGCATCTTTTTGGGGGGGATTGAAGAGAAACCATTTTTAAAATAAAAACCAATCACAGGGGGAGTAGTTTTACAATTTGAGGAAAATAAACAACAGAATTAAAGGTTTCGTTTTTGCTGATTCTTGATGTACACATAATTTACAACTCTTTTTTGCCTTTATTTGCATTGAATTTTTGTGAAAAACTGAAGCAACGAAAAGAACAAAAATAAGAAGAATTGTACTGCTCTCTTTTTGAAAATGTTCAACCTTCTTAATATGCATAAGTAAAAAGATGAATAGATAGGAGATAAAGAATAGAAAATGGCTAAGAAACAGGCATCGAACTCTTCTTCTCAATTCTACTAATAAATAACACCATAAACCTTTCATCCACCTATAGTTAACCATAGAATATCCACTGGAAAACTCAAGAAATAAACAAGTTTCGATCATGGAAAGAATCCAAAACAACTACAATTAGCCCCTTTCCATGCAGGTGGGACTGTTGCAAATCGTCCTAAAACTTCTTATCCATAATAGCAGCAGCCATAGAGCAGTTTCAATTAATTAAGAAGTCTATCTTCTGCACTTCATGTTTAACAAATTTCAGAAGGGTTAAAATCTAAGGACATTTATGAACTGGAAGAGATGATTCAGAACGTAGAAGACAATGGACTTGGACATTTCGATGATTTTGTTTAGATTAATAATACATTTTAGTAATTCCCTAACAAACTTAAGCGAGAAAGAGTCGCTTCAGCTTAGTTAAACTCGAAATATATCAAAAAGTTAATTCCTAGACCAGAAACCAGCAAAGCAGCATCTTTACAAGATAAATTCATCGATATGTTCAACTAACCTAAGAATCTTTTCGGATAGGTGCTTTCAATGTAAGATTTACCTAATCATACAAAGAAATTTTTTTATGAAAATCGAGTGCAAACAGCTACAACTAGATCGCAAACTCATAAGGAATATGACTAACTTTCAGAAATTAAGGATTTTAAATAAATCATGGAAGAGAACATTGAAAAAAAATAGAATAAATTGACATTTGCTACCATTGATAGAGCAAAAACTGCAAACTAGTTCTCGAAAATTAAATCACCGTAATCACTATAAAATTTGAATCCTCGCAACAAAGGATAATTGGATATCAGTGATTTTGAGGAAATTGAAAATACTAAAAAATTACTCGCAGAACTGTAGCCTGAATAATAGCCAAAAAGAGCAGGTACAGCAACGAATATCGGATAATCTCCTGCTTACTCAACGTACGGTGATGTTCATTCTCATTTAAGAAAGCTTATGTCTCCAAGGAGTGCATAAAACCTTCATTTAGTGGATAAACCTAAAGTTTCAGCTAAATCAAGAGGGATTTAGAGTGGAAAATCAGTTAAAATAGAAGGTATTTAGAATAATTTTTTTAAGGAACATGAAGAGGTACCAAAGATATAAATTGTAGCTGCAAATGAAGATGCTAATACAGATAGTTAACATCGAAAGAAGAGTCAATCCATGAAAGATAAGCTTGAAATAGATTTACAAGGAAAAGTTAAACCAAATTAACTTGAGAGTTAACTCCAAATTAAAGGACTTCTTAGTCCAAAAGCATAAAAATCATAGGAAAAAACTCCAAAACCATTTAATTCCCAAGCAGTTACTCCGCATTCTTTGAGATTGTCGCTTGGACGCACTCCAAGAATGTCAGGGAACAACATTAAAGGGAACAGATCTCCAGCAACAGGTTCCCATCAATAATAATCTATTGAACGTGAGGAAGTTGCTGTAAACAAAAATAATTAAGTTTTCTTTTAATATAATTTTTCCCTTTTATCTTGTCTTGCAGGAATAACTTGACGTAAATTCAGATGAACTGACAAAAGGGGAGTTCAATTACATGCAGAAAAAGCACAAACTCTACTTCGATGACATTAAGCCTCATTTAGAAAAACTTCGCAAAGAACAAGAATTAGATTAAGACATGCCTTCAGCTTTGTTTAACAAAAAAGATTAATCTTCATATCTTCTCAATTAATTGGCTCTACCTTCTGCTCTGAACTCTGAGCGCTAAGCTTTAATAATAACAACCTAGCGATAACTGCAGCCAGCAATAACTTCCCCTAGAGAGTACGTTATTGGGTAGAAAAACATTGCTGAACCTGAGAAATGTTTCTATGATAATCAAGAAAATATTCATGATTTAATTAAAGAATATGGGCAGGAACTACGAGACAAATTTGATAAATATTCTTCAGAAGACTAATTGGATTTCAAAGTAACAGAGAAAATACCTTTTTTTGTTTGTTTATTTCTGATAAATATATTTGCTAGTTTCATCTCAAAAACTTGGCATAAATTATTTTTATTTTGTTTCCTCACAGCGATTCTAGCAGAAGAAAGAGCAGTTTGTGTATAATTTCTTAAATACCAACGAAGAAGGTGTGAGTATGCACGAACTCAACTTGATCTAGGAAGAATACAAAAAACCAAGTGCAGAAAGAGATTACGATTTTCTAGATGGGCTAGCTGCGAGGCTTAAATTCTTCAAACGCTTCACCAAACCTACTCGTTTGTATCTTCTTAAATTAGCCAATATCTAGCACTACGCTACAGATGAGATCATCTTTAATTAAGTAATAAAATTCATTTAAAATATAGTTTTTCTGAGAAAATATTCCGCCTATTTTTTAGGGAGACGAAGGTGATTTAATGTACATAATTATCAGAGGAGCATGCCATGTTAGAATAAAACATATTAAACAAGATGGCTAGGAAAATGATTTAGTAGTAGCTACTCTATACGATGGAATGCAATTTGGAGAACTTGCTTTGATGAATGCTAAAAAACCTGATAATATGATTAAATCAATAAAAATGAATGATATGGGATAACTACGACTTTCATAAATCCGAAAAGATTTAGAAAAACAACCATTGTTTAAATCGCAAGAAGAGAAACAAGAATAATAGTAATAGTAATAGGAAAAAGAGAAATAGTAAGAGAATAATCTTGATTCAGATTCAAAATAAGTCAAATAAAATGATGAGGATTTGAATAAAATACTAGCAGATGCTAGTAAGACATCTTCAAAAAGAGCTGCTACAATTTAAGTAAAGTTTTTTTGAGATATTTTTAACTATTGTTTGAAATTAACATTACAAAAAATAAATTAGACTTGCGAATCAACAGTGCTATTTACAGTTTCACGTGACTATTTCAAAACTGTTCTTCTCGGACTTATCTAAAAAGAACTAGATGTCAAACTAAAGCTACTACAATCACTTTCTTTCTTTGAGGTTAGCATCCAACTATCATAAATAGTCATTATTAAACTAACTTTTTAAATCATTTTTGACTCTTTTAAATAGTATTTAGATCCGATGAGCTTCATACCAATTGCAAATCTTATTGAGGTCAAAAAATTCAAACTTGGAGAGATTATCTTGCGAGAAGGTGAAGACCCACATACATTCTACATTGTCAGCTAAGGTCGGCTGAAAATTATCAAAGAAGAGCTTGTTGTCAGAGACAATTATGTCATGGGAAGAGAACACAAATTCTCCAAAAAGAACTTTCTCTTTGGGAAAAAAGATTGTAAAAAATTAAAAATAAATTCCTTAAAATAAACCTTTAATTTTAAAACATGCACTTTAAATGACGCTGTTCGTTACTTTTATTTTGCAGATACCGAGGTATGTCCACCAGGATCAAAAAACAAGAAAAATACCTTAGTGGATAATGAAAAGGAAGACTTAGAAGATCAATCACAGTAGGAAGTGTATGTCGATGAAAATGAAGATGTTCCTTTGAAATCGGCAAATTATGAGATCATGTATTAAGACGATAAGAACATTGCATACTAATATTAAGTAAACGTTATATTCTTATCTTTATTTGAAACAAACCACAGAGGAAAACAAAACGAATTTTGATTTGAATTAAAATACAGCATGACTTTGGTTCGTTTGTTCGAGGAGATTTTTTCTTTGGACGTTCGTTGCTTTTGGAATATTTGAAAGTTGATCCAGCTGCAGAGGATGAATATTCAATTGATCCTCGTGAAAAAGCAAAACTAACTGTGGTAAACAAGATCATATTTGCGCTGAGAATTATTACTTAGATTATCATTGTTTTGTGTTAATTATTGAAAAAGATTGCGGATTCTGCAGAATGTGAAGTGTATGTACTTGAAAAGCATCAAATTCACTTGATACCAAATGTCTTAAGAGTAATAATAATGTTCCATTAATTGTTGTTTTCAATTTATGCTAAAAATTTATAATAATTTCCTTTTTTTAAATTTGCATTTACAAATAGCGCACAATGATTGATGGTTTGCTCACAAGAAAAGAATACGATTCGATTTATACTAAAGACGTCAATACTTGGACGAAATAATGGGATAAGTACAAATCAAATATGCTACAAAGCCTTAAAAAAGAGTTTACTTCTAAGAAAGCTCTCAAGAGTTGAGAGACATGTATTAGGGAGGATATTGTTTGGTATTTTATTTTTTATCATAATTTCTTTTTGCAAAAATGTTTAAAAATATTTTTTTTATCATATAAATCTATGTTTTTGCACTTCTACTATTTTTGCATAGTTTTATCAAAAAGCAAGCCCCCCTTATTTATTTGATAATGAAGCTGCAGATTACCAGAAAGTGTAAAATATGTTGTGTTGTGGTTGCAATAATTATTAATTATTACATCATTTTAGAGAGATTTTGAAGTAGAAATAAATTTCCAAATTAATCTGGAAAAGTTTAATTTGTGTTTTCCATATTGGGGTGAAGGCATATTTAAAGAATTTGCAAATTATGCTAGGGTAAGGTGTAGAGAGGAATCTTTTAGGTAAATAAATAAGATTTAGGTTCAAGTCAATAGGAAGGACATATTTCGGAAAAGCGAGAGACAAGAAGCCAAACCAAAAAAAAGCAAGGAAGGTGTTGATAATTCAAAAACTAAAACATGGCAGGAAAACTTCCTAATTACGGAAATATTGAGAAGTAGATAGAGCAAGTGAAGCAATGCAAAATTCTTTCTGAAAATGAAGTGAAGTCAATCTGTGATCAAGTGAGTTAGTTAAAGAGGGAGGAATTGTAGATCAGTGTTGAATCTAACCACTAGTTATTGACTTTAAAAACAGGCTAAAGAAATATTGAGAAATGAATCAAATGTTTAGAATGTGCGAGCTCCTGTCATGGTTTGTGGTGATATACATGGATAGTTTTTCGATCTCATGGAGCTGTTCAAAAGTGGTGGAAATCTACCTGTAACACATTTTTTTTCAAAAGTCTCACACAATACGCTTTAATGCTCACAGTATCTAAATTGATTAATTAAACAGGAAACCAATTATTTGTTCATGGGTGACTATGTAGATCGAGGTACATGAAATACACCATAATATCAAACAAAACCACCTTATTACTGCAAAAAAAATAATTGTGTTTTCATATTAATAAAATAGGATATCACAGCGTTGAATGTTTGACCTTGCTGCTTCTTCTCAAAATAAGATATAAAGATAGAATAGTTATCCTCCGTGGCAATCATGAATCGCGTTAAATCACATAAACTTATGGATTCTATGATGAATGTCTTAGGAAATATGGGAATTATAATGTTTGGAATTATTTTGCTGATACTTTTCACTATCTGCCAATAACTGCTCTCATCGAGGGATAAGTATAATATTTACTCACATAAGTTCTGTGAATAAAAACATACTAAACCTTGGAATTTCAATAATTTGGTTTAGTTTTTTTGTCTTCATGGAGGGTTATCTCCGAGTATTGATACTCTTGATCATATCCGAGAAATTGATAGGAATCTAGATATTCCAGGAGAAGGAATATTGTGTGATCTACTTTGGTCTGATCCAGATGATCGATCAGGTAATTCAAAAAAAATAACTTTATTTATGTTAGATCTGAAAATGCAACAACAAAGAATCAGCCAAAAATGTTAAAATAATTCTTTTTTTTGAAATAAATATCAACAAAAATATCAAAGGTTGGGGAATGTCACCTCGTGGAGCTGGTTTTACTTTTGGACAAGACATTTCCGAATAATTCAATCTCTTAAACAATATCAAGCTTATTATGCGTGCTCATTAGTTAGTCCTTGATGTAAGTGAAGATAAAACAAGTGATAAAAATAGCAAATTGTTATCATTTTTTGTGTTTTGTGTGTTTCAAAAGGGAATTCAAGAAACTCATGAGAAACATGTTCTAACAGTCTTTTCAGCTCCAAATTATTGCTATCGATGTGGAAACTAAGCAGCATTAGTGGAAATAGATGAACATTTAAAACTTTCTTAGTAACATAATTATCAGATTACCATTATGTTTTGGATCCTTTCTTCTTCTTTTTAACATTTGATTTGTATTTTTTGTTTGTTTCAGTATTCAATTCGATTCAGCAACTGATGAGCAAGGAGGCAAAGTAAATAAAAGAGTACCTGATTATTTTTTATGAAAGCATATTATTTAAATAATTATCTTTTAATAAATATTTGTAAAATAATAAATAATATAATTGAAAGAAACAATTTATACAACAGATAAAAGTTAAAGATACAGCTTCTTGTTGGTTCATATACAAGGTCAATATGAAATAGAAGGTACTATAGTAAAAATATGACATTGTATCTAATCCACAAAAACTGGAGATTTCACATTAAAATATTAAGATTTCTTCCAAAAAATAACTTTCACAATAGAACATCTTCTCTCTCAAAAAATCTCTTGAGTTATTTTTCTTCTATTTTCTCAAACTAATCCTTCACATATTTCTTTGAAAAAGACTTTTCAAACAAAAGATGAATACAAAAAATAACAGATATTTACTATTGTTTAAGCATACAATAATTATTTATTTATTTTATATTTTTTTTCTGGTCAATAGCACATTCATAGAGGCTTAACAGGAATACCATCGATATTGAAAAGATACGTCTTTTGGTTATAAGCGTTATATGGGTTGAGTTCAGATTAGGCGATGACATAGTAATCATTTACTCTATCCATGCATTTTGCTAGACATGCCTTTTCTGTTCCTACCAAAGGGGATTCATAGTCTGTAAAGCATTTTCCGATACAAGGTATGAAATAATTTTCTTCAATCGCTCCTTTGATGTATGATTTATAGTCGTATTAGGCTTATAACTTACTCTTCTAGATAACTTAATCCAAGCTAATGAGGTTACCATTAGTGCTAGTGTTGTTATTGTTGGTGTTCTTCTTATTGCTCATTTTCTTGATACTTGCTAAATAATTAATGTTGTCTTTCTAATAATTTTTCTTTGAGATTTGTTTGCAATCAAGCGAGAATCCTGATTTTTTGCTACTGATTTCACATAAAATTCTGGAAAAATCGAAATTTAATCTTTAAAGCATAATATTTGTGAAATGATTCAACAGGCATGAGAATAAAAGCCTTTGATTTTACATTGAAAAATCAATAATTTTATGCAAAATAAAAAGTTGAATCTTGAATTAAGATAACTTAGATTGATACTAAATGCATCTTTATTGTTTTCTTATTTCTTCTTCAATTTACTTGAAAAAAATCAATTTAACACCAAAAGAAGATCATTTAAACTCTTCTAAAGAGCAGACATTTTTAATAGACTACGTAAATGACAAAAATGATCTTTCAATGCTATTTCAAATAAGCAGTGACACCACAACTATTTTCTGAATTCATATGAAATAAATAAAGGTAATAAACTAGCAAAAAATGCTAAAAAGTGATACAATTAATAGTAAAAGATAAAGTGATGTTGTCAAAGCAAAACTAGAACATATTAAGTAATTTTAAAATCAGAGTAAAATATAAAAACTAAAGTAATTAAAAAGGAATATTATTATAAAAAAGAAGTAAATATCTGAATAAACATATTTAAACTAATTATTGATATTAGATGTTTTTCTTTTACACTCATAATAGTCCTAAGGAGAGGAGAAATAGTGCGCGAAATGTAATGTGATATGTAGGGTTAGGTAAAAGAAAATTCATCGAAATCTTGTGAAAGCAAACAAAAAAAGAAAAAATAAAATAGATCGACGGGGGAAAAAAAACACAAGCCTAAAATAAAATATAAAAGGGGTGAATCCATCTGAGTTCTCTTCTGGAAAGACAGAATAAAAAATAAAATAAAAACTCATTATTTAATAATAAAACTCAAACAAACAGAAGAGAGAAGAAGAAGAAGAAATGGCTCAAAGAAAAACAGCCCTCGAAGAGATTGCCGAAAAAGAATCAAACTTTGGAAAAGTCTTCAAAGTCGCCGGTCCATGTATATTTTGAGGATATTGGAGGTATTGTTTGATTTGGATATGTTTGCAATTTGCAACAGTGGTTGTGGCTGAGCAGATGACTGGTGCTAAGATGTACGAGCTGGTAAATCCATCAATTTTAGGTTATTATGTATTTACTAATTGTTATTATTTTATGATCTGAACAGGTTAAAGTTGGCTGGAATAAACTCGTTGGTGAGATTATCAAGCTTGATGGAGACACTGCTTCTATTTAGTGCTACGAAGATACTTGTATGAATAGATGATATTTTCTAATTTAGCAGATATTTACTAATAATTTACTCATTTGTGTTCAGATGGTTTAACTGTTGGTGATCCAGTCATGAGAACTAAAGAGCCTCTCTCAGTCGAACTGGGACCTGGTAAGGATTCATTTTGAAATATTGCATTACAAGGTGCTAAACGTTGTTTCGTTGATTTTGCAGGTATCTTGAAAGAAATTTTCGACGGTATTCAGAGACCTCTACAGTCTATTGCAAGGGAATCAAAGAGTGTTTTCATTCCTAGAGGTGTTGATGTGCCTGCTCTTGATGCATCTAAATTGTGGCACTTTATTCCCAGCACTAGCGTGAAGATTGACTCAAAGCTCACTGGTGGTGATATCTACGGATATGTGAAAGAGAATAATTTGTTTTCTAAACACAACCTCATGGTGCCTCCTAAGGGAAAGGGTAAAGTCACCTACATTGCTCTTGAAGGTGAGTACAATATTCATGAAAAGATTCTTGAACTCGAATATGATGGCAAGAAACATTCCTACAATATGTCTCACTTCTGGCCAGTCCGTTAAGCTCGTCCTGTCTAGGAGAGACTCCAAGGGTAAATTATCAAGATTTATCATATAATTTCAATTTCTAATTATTATTCCATTTAATTTTGAATAGAAATGTTCCTCTTCTTACTGGTCAAAGAGTCCTCGATGCTCTTTTCCCCTCTGTGCTTGGTGGAACTTGCGCTATTCCAGGCGCTTTCGGTTGCGGAAAAACTTGTATTTCTCAAGCACTTTCTAAGTACTCTAACTCCGAAGTTATTGTCTACGTAGGATGTGGTGAAAGAGGAAACGAAATGGCAGAAGTACTCACTGATTTCCCTGCTCTTACAACAATTATTAATGGTAAAGAAGAATCCATTATGCAGAGAACTTGCCTTGTCGCAAATACCTCCAACATGCCTGTCGCAGCTAGAGAAGCTTCTATTTATACTGGTATTACTCTTGCTGAGTACTTCAGAGACATGGGTTACAATGTATCCATGATGGCTGATTCTACTTCTCGTTGGGCAGAAGCTCTCAGAGAAATTTCTGGTCGTCTTGCATAGATGCCCGCTGAGCAAGGTTATCCCGCTTATCTTGCTAACAAATTAGCTTTCTTCTACGAAAGGGCAGGACGAGTTAAGTGCTACGGTTCTCCCAACAGAGAAGGTTCCATTTCGATTGTTGGTGCCGTTTCTCCTCCAGGTGGTGATTTCACAGATCCAGTCACAGTCGCTACTCTCTCTATTGTCCAAGTTTTCTGGGGTCTTGATAAGAAACTTGCTCAACGTAAACATTTCCCATCAGTTAATTGGAATATCTCTACTTCCAACTACGAAAGGTAATTACATCGAAAGTTTAAAACGAATTATTCTTAAAAATCATGTTGTTTTTCCTTTCCTAACCTCTATTTTATTCACAACCCAAAACAGACAACTTGATCCATACTTCAATGACTTCGATCCTGATTTCTCTCACCTCCGTACTCAACTGAAGGAGATTCTCCACGAGGAAACCGAATTGAACGAAATTGTCCAGCTCGTTGGTAAAGATTCCCTCTCTGAAGATCAAAAACTTTCTCTGGAAGTTGCTAGAATCATCAGAGAAGATTTCCTCCAACAAAATGCATTCTCTGAATATGATTACATGTGCCCTCTTGAGAAGACTATTGGTATGATGAGAGCTATCGTTACTTACTACGAAGGAGCTCGTAAGGCTATTGTGGAATCATCCAGTGAGACGAAAATTAACTGGAACGATATTCACTTCCAAACCAAACCTCTCTTCACTGAGCTGACCTAGATGAAATTCATGGTAACATTTCGATAATTATAGAACCTTTTTGTTCTATTTTTTAACAAAATTTTTCCTTTTTTATTCTCATAACAGACACCTAAACAATCCAAATCAGAGTTCTCTCAATATTTTAGCAAATACGTCGAGGATGTCAACGCTGCATTCAGAAAAATCACCGACAGATGAAAAAATAGGGCAAAAAAAAACGATTAAATAATTCTCATGTATTTGTCTTTCTGTCGTTTTCATCTAATAAATGTTAATTTTTATCTCCTCAAAATCATTTCCTTATGCTTTCAAAGGGACATTTAATTGCATAACTTCTGCAAAGAGATAATCATCATGATCTGTTAATGTTTCTTTAATTTTTATACAATATTTCAGTATACAAACAAAGTACATTTTTCTTTTTTCAATGAAGTGAAATAAATTAACAGTTTTTAGGTCTCCTATTCGATGGAGGCACAAACACTGATGGATTCAAGGGACTATTTGATGTTGCAAACCCGTTTATTTAAATTTAATTAAAGTTGGGATGCCATTATTATTCTTAGTTTTTCTATTTCTCTAAAAGTGCTTCTTCATTGAAAAATGGGTTATTTTCAAGGAATTGTTCCTAATTTTAAATATGACGAAGATAATGCTAATCGAGTGCAGATGCTGCAAGTGCAGCTTTCTCTTGTTCGTAATTCTAAGGAACATTAGTTGGACTCAATTGATTTTTAAAGTTACTAGCAAAATTTCTTGGTTTAATGCAAACACTTTCACTTCTATTAGACAGTTCTTATTGTATTGACTTTCCTATCCATTATTATGCTGTTGGAGATTGTCTGAAATGAGAATCACTGCAAGAACTAAGGAATATCTATGGAGAAAGTTAATTATAACGATTTTCATGTGGTGAACTTAACAGCTTTTATGAAGATAGAAGTTAATTTGTCGAATTAATTAACGAAGCAGATTACTTGCTTGAATAATCTACCTTGGAAGCATTAAATCCACTCAATAGAAAACACAATTCTCTTGATTTTAGGATATCATTTTTCATCTCATTGCTGCGGAAAGCCTTTCTAAGTATCTCCTCTAGAAGATCTATTGTTTCCTCTGAAGACAACATTTCAGGAGCTAGAAAAACTTGAGAAGATCCAGAAGGAGTGCTAGCAGCTGTCGCTAAAGTTTATTCTTAATTTTATTTAGCTAAAAATTGATTCTCTGCTTCAAGATCTTCAAGGGTTTTCTGGAGGGACGATACTCTAATAAGACATTATGTCTTCATCTGCATGAATTCCCTTTCGTAATTGTCAATTTACGTTCTCATATTGACAAACTTTTGTTCGTTACTCTACAATTCTTCAGTTAATTTCTAGCAACAATCGCAGCTATTATTTTCTTGATTCTCGAATTATTCATGCAATTCCTCTTGTCTTTCTTCTAATTGTGATGGCTATTGAGCATCTTACGCATCGTCATTCTCCGATAACAATTATTAACTGCAGTGAATATTATGCCCAAACTTATTGCTATTTGTATTTATATTCAGTACAGGGAAAGCAGATTAAGGAAGAGAGAATCGTTAGCTATCTTGGAGATTCTTTTTGAAGATTTAAAGATATTATGCTAAAGGAACTGTTTCGGCCTTTGATTATTGTATATTTTATGAAATATCTTGATGATTTTTACTTATCAACAATTACTCTGCAGGTCTAGAAATATCTTATTTTTTAGATTTATTGTTGTTCTTCCCTCTGCTTGAAGAAGATGGTAGATGACTATTATTGTTATGATTACTCGCATTATTATGATAAAATGACTCTAAACTCAAATTACTCTAGCTACCATGAGTATGTGTAGTGGGATAAGTTTTCTCATCTTGCTCAATTTAAACAATCTGCTCATCCACAGGGCCTTCAGTTCTTAGAGGATTTTAGTTATTGTCTAAGAATTATTCTTCTAATTAATCAAAATTTTAGTTATCGGGATGATGTTACACTTTAAAAGGTGAAAAATTTTATTCAGAAGAATCATCCAAAAAAGGTTAGAGATTTGGAAAGGAATTCCTTCGATTCCCTAGCGGACCATGCGACTAAAGTTAACTTAAAAATGGATGACGTGATCCAACATGAACACTGTATTAACAAGATTTAGCTTTTGTGTGCTATCGATTCAGATTATTTTCATTTATTGCTTTGGAAACTTATGCTTACAATGAAGAAATATGTGTCAAAAGCTGTTTGTTATCTTCAGTTAAATGCTGATTAGTCAGTGAAAGTCTATGCGAAGTATTCGTTTCTTATTTCAACTACGTAAGATGTGCTTGAAGTTCAGATTACATTCGTTCATAGCTTGTTTTTAACCTATTTATATTATCCAATAGCATTCTATTTTCCCTTTCTTTCTGTTAGATTTCTTTCTCTTTCGCAATGATATCTTTCTCTTATCGTTCGACTCTTTCCTTAAATTTACTTTTGTCTTTTTCTTCTTTTTCAACTTATTCAACTAAATGTTCTACTTCTGCTTTCAACAATGCTTTCTCTTATTATTCACTCGCTAACATTGTTTCAACATTTCTTAAATCGTTCTCTAACTACTTCTAAACTATTGCATCACCTTCATTCTCATCTCTTTTCAAGTTACTTCTGTTAAATACCTCACTATCAGCACTATTCTTATGTTTAGTTTTTTTCTCTTCACTGAGTAATTTATCTTATTTATTCTTAATTCTATCTTCAAGTTATTATATTATATTCTAACTACTCTTCGAAATACTTTCAAGATACTAAATCTACCCATGAAGACTCTTATTCTCATCTTTAATTCTCTTCATCTCTTCTAATTCATTCCTAGTTGCTTTAAATCGTTCGGATACTCTATTCGAAAAAACAAATTAGTAAATTAAAATCAAAATAATTAAAATTCAACAAAATTTTAACAAATATTTCTCTTACACTTTTGAAAGTGCATCAATAGTCTCATCAAGATTATTCCCTGACCATATTGTAGGCTAATCAAACATCTCCCCGAATGCTAAATGTATTTTATCCATCACAAAATCTTATTTCAGATGAAACTGCTTATCCTTCGAATCACTTATCTACAACTAATAAGAAATCGCAGATTCTCTTTGATACTAAAGTTACTCCCTTAATCCATGTGTGTCTCTTTCTAAATCATTTATTCTTCTTTTAAGTTCATCTCTAGTAGTTTTCAACATATCAATTTGCTTTTTATCGTCGTTTCCTTATTATTATTTGAGTTTAACATCTCTTAGTTGCAATTATAAATCCATATTATCATCTTATAACCTTCGTATCTCCTCTTAGCATTCTTCTAACACTTCGCTTTCGATTCTTTACACTTCTTGGCTTCTAGCAAGCTCTTCTGCAAGACCACTTCGTTCTTGTTCTAGTTTTGTCATTTCTGATAAGATTTAATTGATTTTTAAATTCTTCTGTTCAACTTGGATTCTCATTTGCATCCTTGCTGCTCGTTCAGATTCTAATTCTCTTCCTCGTAGTCGTTCAATGCTGCCGCTGTCTGAGTATTTTTCCTAAAAGCATAGTTTTAAACATTATTAAACAATAAAAAAAGCACAAAAGTTAAATTTCCCTAAATAATTGTGTTTTCTTTTTACTTGTATAAAAATTAAGTGTGAATGAATTTCTTCAGCTTATTCAGCAAAGTAATTTTTCTCTTATTCCAAGTGACTCGCTTATGCTAAAGCTTCTTGTAATTATAAACCTAAAATATTCTTCTCTTTAATCTCTCTAGCTAATTATTCTCCTAGGAAATGGTTTTATTCAAATGAAGGAATAGATACATGTCCATTGTTACTGGTGTTACTATTACTGATGTTTCCTTTCTCCAGGTAATCTGCATTCTTAATCTTCTACTACTACAACTCTCTTGGTGATATTTACGATTTTTCTCCATATGCTGAAAATATCCTAGAATGACTCTTCTCGCTATTACACTACAAAACATTCTCATTTTGATTATTACCTCCTTCATCTAAATAATTTTCATTTTTAACATAATTCTAACTCCTCTCTTAAAACCCACTTATTCTGCTTTTATCTTGAAACCCACTTGCTCTACTTTTATTCTCCAATCCACTTTTATCTTAATTCTTATTAAAGTTACTATTATTGTTTCCATCTTGAATTCCACTATTTTTGTTCGTACCATGGATTCCAGATGATCTACTTTCATTTTAAAGAATTATTTTTTAAACAGAACTATTATTGTTATTTCGACTGAGCTATGATAGCCTTTAAAGTGAATTTTATTAATCTTCAAAATTCACTTTTTGTTAAGAAATACTCAGGATTTATTATTATTATTGCTGTTATTGTTGTGATTCATGATGATCTCCATCGTCTGAGATGTATGATTCTTCATTTTAATGGCTAATATTGTTTTATTAGTAAAATTATTATTCTTCTTCATTTTCATTGTTTTCTTCATTGTAAAGCACTTAATTTATATCTCTAAGTTTCCCATACTCTTCGGCTTGTTAAAACTATCTCGAAATCAAGTTAGGATCATAAAACTGCTGCTGACCATTTTACATAACTTCTCTTTATTTAATTTCATTTATCCTTTATTTTGGAATATTTTATTATTATTATTAATAGAATTACTAGCCTTTTGCATGAAATTCTTCTTCCTCTTCATTATCTGAATAGTCCGCAACATCTGAAGCTCCAAATGTAGCCACATTTAGTTTTGAAGGCAACAACATTTATTCTTAGAATTAAATTCCTTAATTCAAGTTTAAAATTTATTTTTCTTGAAGAAGTGGATTAGTAATAGCTGAATATCCAGATTCTACATTAAACACGCTGCCATTTTCGTTCGATAGTTCGATTGATGGTGCAAGCACTTCAGGGAATACGCTATTAGGATTTCCTTGGAGATTAGATTTCGACCAACCTAATGCTTATTCTTATAAGAATCCACCTCCCGAAGAAGATGAATCCGTTTCATTTCTTTTTCGGCTTATTTATTTTGAATTCTACATCTAAAAATGCTAATCTTAGAGAAACTGTAGATTTTGAATCGACTATTACAATGAAAAAGGCATTTAATTGTTATTATTATTAAAATGTAGATTAGCCATTTCTTAGCTGAATCTATTTGAAGAAGTCCTTTAGCTGCTTGCGGTATGATTATTCGAGGAAGAAGAAGGATTGTTTCGCTAGGGAGTTGATCCAAGATACGAATGATTTGAGTTTGAAACTGATGTCATCGATAGATTATCTGGATATGGAATACCTTCGATGATTTCTTGCAGTTCATATCTTGCTTTGCTTCCATTACTCAATGAAGCTTAGAGGAACTAAGTTGATCGTTGATCTTTTGAGTCGACTGAAAGGTATTATTTTTTTTATGCAAAACTATGTAAATCCTTGATACTTTTTGAATCTAATTCATCATATTCTTCTTCATCTTACTCTTCGTCATTCGAATGGTCATTTTTATCATGTCCTTACCCAGCAGCTAAAATGCTACCATGCTTGTCTGATTTAGGACTATTCTCTTAGCTGATTTCTTGTGTTTTCTCAGCAAACAGGAATCCATCAAGATTTTAAATATCTCCCTTGTTCCTATCTAAATACAAACCATTTTCTTCCATATTTTATTAAGCTATTTCTTTCTTTGTGTTATTTGATTTGCTTATTTTTGTTTTATTTGTGAAATTTGAAAATCTTTAATGAAGCAACAAAAACCTTTTAGGCAATCACAGAAAATGAATTTCAAACAAAATCAATTGTCATATTATATTATGTGCTGAGAAGAAGCTAAAACATGCTAGACCAACCAAATATTCATCTAATTTAATCAGATTTAGGTGTCTCATCAAATTTTGAGGAATTTAGTTTTTAATGTAAATCAACTTGAACATGAATGCTCGTATTATATGTTTATTTATTGTCTAATGTAAATTTGTTCATCATATCAAATGTCGAACATACCGTTGTGATCCTTTGTAAGCACCTTGCTGAATTACAGACGGAATGTCGAAGAAAGTATTCGATTAAGCTCCTGGTACGAAAAGTAAAGATTTCTTTTTTTTCGGTTGAGAAAGTCTAGCAATTGGATCAATCTCTGGTTGTTAGTTTTAACTCGAAGATCTTTGCTGGATAGATTCCTTTGGCTTGTTGAGTTTCACATCCATTTATGTTTTCATGCTAAACTGATAATAAGCATTGTTATTGCTATTCCCGATTATATTATTGCTGTTGTTGTCTTTTTCAACAGATGAATTAACTTATTACCAAAGAAACTTATGTGATCCAGTTTATTTTACACTTTCTCGTTTGCTTAAGATCTTCATTAAATGTGCTTGAGGTGAGAAAAGTATGTTTTCTTATTATTTAGGAGGGCTTGGAATTCTGATTTGCTTATTTGATAATACTTTTTGTATTTTTTAAGGTACTTTTTCGGTAATTTGATTAGCTTGAGAAGAATAAAATCGTTTTGAGATTTCTCCGCCATTTCGAGTCTACAATCTTCTTATGGAATTTCCATTATCTTCAGCCATGCTATTGTCGGTTTATTTTTCATAATTGCCATGGTTAACATCCATTTATTGACTTTTATTCTACAATTAGCTTATTTCCATTGAAAGTTTATTTTATTATGAGATGGATTGCAATTTTTAATATCGTTCTTAGAGTAATTTTTAAGATACCTTCGTGCTATTCGCTTTGAGTTGCTTAAGAGAAGAAGGTATTTAAGTAGTAGCATTCAAACCAGATGAAACAGAATATTCTGGCTTATCTTATTAATTGTCATATCTATTTTAATTTTACTCTGATTTTAGATATTTTACAGTAGTTGACATAATCTGTTTAGGTAAAGGCGATTTACTAGCACACATATTTAAACTTCTTCTTGGTATTTTCTTAGAATACTCCGTTGAAACAAAAGATCGTCCAATCCCTGATTTAGGATTTGATCCCATAGATATCAGTGTTTTCTATGGAGTAATTGTTTCTTGAGTAGAATAATTCGTCAATGCATGCTAAGAGAGTTTCAAGAGATTTGATGATTCCTGCAAGAAGGTTCTTGGAGATTCTCCATGGACTTAAATGCCGTTATCATCATCTTCACTGTTGTTATCATCATTATCTTCACTGTTTGAACTATTTGAGCTTTGCTCGAGTGAAGCAATTTTGATTTTTTCTTTGTTGTCAAATCTCTTTTGTTAATAAGTGAGTGTACTCTTGTTGTTTTCTGATTGTTTTACAGATTGTGGAGGGTTAGTGAGTGCTTCGAATGGCTATATCTACTGTGTTTGAGTTAGATTCTCATTTGAGTTAAAGAAACTCGAACATTATGTAACTAGATTTTAGTGATGTTTGCCAAATTTATCATCAACTTAACTCATAATTTATCTCATTTTTACTGTATTTACTTCGTTCGATTGAGACCCTAAAACAAGGCTTCTCCCTTTCTTACTCGTTGCTGTTGAACCTAGGGAGGATATTTTAAAAGAATCCTTTGAAGAAAATTTAACAGGAACTTCAGGCTCATCAAATTCCGGAATATGAGAAAGCGATCCAGGATATTATCTAGGAGACTCATCAGATTCTGAAGCTGTTGCATTGAACTCATAGTAGTTCATCTTTGCTATTTATCCAGCGTTAGTTGTGCCTTCGATAGCATTCTCATATCCTTAATTTTTTAAAATATTTTTACTACGAATCTTCCTAGATGTTGTATGAAACGAAGTCTAAGAAAAATATTTTGATTTTTCAGAATCTCTTTCAGGTTCAATATCTTCAATACACAATAGCTCTGCAGCCATCGTTTTAGTCCTTTCACTAACAGCTAACTCACATTATTTTCTCCCAGGTCCAGCAGAAATATTTCTCTTATTTTATTGGATATTTCCTTTGTTTGAACTCCTTATTGACTATGCTTCTAGAGATAACATCCTAGTACTAATATGCTACGCTTATGACATAGCTTGCATTTCTCTACAATTCATATCTTTCTCTTCTTACGATAATCCTTTTAAATTAGGATGGATTGCAATCTCTGCTACGATTTCATCGAAATCTTTATGAAAATGTTCATTTACTAAATATTTTCCAAAAACTTCCAGCGATTCCGTTAGACCGCCTTATCTTTTTCGAAATAAAGCAGATTTCTTCATCATGTGCTGCTCGATGCTTTATCTAGTCATTGCTTAAGAATAGATCTGCTCTTCATAATCTTTTGCATTTATCACAGCAATTTCTCCTTGAAGTGAAGTACACATTACAGAATAATATCTAGATCCTTCAGTTAGAACATTCTCTTCGCCGAAATAATCGCCTATGCATAAGCCTTTTAGCTAACAAATCAAAACAATAAATTAACCTTACTAGAAACAATAATATCCCCCGAATTTCGTCTATTTTAATAATTTTAAAGATTCCAAAAAACGTATTGTATTTCTGTACTTTGAACTCTTTAGTCTATAATTTCTAGAACTTCGACACAGGGAGATCCTTAACAACAATGCCTTCTTTTTTGACTTGTTCTTCGTAGTCAATAGCTCCATAGAAATTCTTCCTTATCTAAGAAGCAAATAAGAGTTTTAAAACAGCTAAAGAATCATTTGTTTTATTAAGTAGATTTTTACAAAATTGATTATTAAATAATTTACCTCGAATGCTCCCCTTTTTATGAAGAATACTCCCGTGCTTGGTTGCTTCTCTTAAAATACATAAGATTGCTTCCCGAAAGTCAGAAGCTAGAATGACTATGCCAATGACCTAATCTAATATTGACTCCAATACATTAAAAGAGGAGTGCAAGACAAGAAATCCTAAAGTTCCCAGTTTTTATCCCTTTTGAGAGGTTCAATAATATCGATCATTATTCTTTCAGAAATAACCCCCATTTTAGTATCTTCAAGTGCTTTAACTTCTTCTAAATCCTCAAATTCCTCTAATAACTGGTACTGAAAGAAGTGATCTAGATTTTTGTAAGCTCGGATAATCGAGTTTGCTTTATTCTAGACTCCAAGAGACCCTTCAATTACCCAATAAAGTGCATTCTTTTTGGATTCTACAGAAGAAAAAACAAATAATGAAAATTTGTTTTCTTCTATGTATTAGTTTTTCAAAATAAAACGACAATTCAAGACGAAAACTTACTTGGTCCAAACAATTGTTTCCCTGTTTTCACTTCGCTGAACTCTAAATATCTAGCGAATAGTAAGGCGAATGGGTTTGTTGTCTCGTTTAGAACAGACACAGGTAATGTCATAAGTTTCTTAAGATCTTCTACTGATCGTTCTTTGGGAGGTTTGTTAATGATTCCATAGATTTCCTGGAAATACAAATTGAATTCAAAATAATTAGCTTATTGACACAGAAAGCAAACGAATAAGCAATTGCATACTTCATACAAGGCGGATTCTTGGATTATTTTGTGTTTGCCTTCCATATTGTTAGTAGCAGTAGTGGTAGTAATTGTACTTTTTTATTTAAATTATTATTTCCAATTATTAAGTAGTGTTTTTTTCACTTTTTAACGTTGTCCAGCAAAATATTAT
>Ga0302271_10001494_pt1 | contig 22287 bp, 15 predicted proteins | sample III_Bog_N1_1_FD_198767 | JGI IMG/M metagenome (GOLD analysis project Ga0302271, IMG submission 198767) | Peat permafrost microbial communities from Stordalen Mire near Abisko, Sweden - III_Bog_N1_1 | ecosystem: Environmental > Terrestrial > Soil > Wetlands > Peat | place: Sweden: Abisko... | reverse complement strand
GGGAAAGTGCGAGAACTTGAGAGTGAAAATCAAGCTCTTAAGAATCAAATTCAAGAATCCGAATAACTTAGAATCACCCTGGAAGATCACCTCCTTAAGACCAAGTAAAGCTTCCAGAAGAGGCTTGAGGAATGTGCCAATAGAAATAAACAAGTAAAATATATTATTCTTTCTCCTCCCCATTACATTCAAAGAAAATAAACCAAAATTTTAATATTTTTTTGTTTTGTTTTGTTAAATTAGGAAAATGAGATGAAAACAGAATAACAAGAGGCCATTTCAATGAACGAAATCAAAAAACAGATGGCAAATAAAGAAAAACAATTAGGAGACTCAATAAGATCATTGACATATGAGAACAATTAACTAAAAATGCAATATTCTTTACTCTAAGAGAAATACAATATTCTCGTAAAAACAATCAATTTGAATTATTCTAAACATTCCTTAATGTATTTATCTGTTCTGATTGGGTATTAACTAGGAATTCAATGTTAAGGAAGTAGATTAACTTCGAGTAGGAGCACGAAACGCAAATGAAGAAAGAGATAAATCAAATTCTGATCTTTATGCAGTGACAGAAGATTTGCTAAGAAAAACAGCAGAAAGCATTTCTCAACAGCAATTAATCGCTGCAATGTCTTAGGAAGTTAGAAGACTAGAGAGATTAGTGTAATAGTCAAAAATACCATAATTTTTAGCTCCTGAATAAAACAAATTCAATTATCAAGATTCTTCCAATGTGTTATCAAACCAATGTGGGAACAATACCAATTAGAACACAACTGCAAACAATACACCCATCACTGCAGAGCTCCTTTAACCTTTCCATCTCTTGAATCATTTTGATGAAGTCGATCAAAAACTCAAAGAATTTGAAAAATCAACTGGATGTATTATCCCTTTCATTCGTGTGGATGAAGGAATCTATGAATTCGGAAGCAAGAGAATCGTCGTAAGATTGCTGAAAGGTCGATTGGTATGCAGAGTTGGTGGAGGGTTCATGCCAATGGAGGAGTTTTTGTAGATTTACACTGTCTAAGAACTTGTCAAAATGAGATAATTGCAAAATTACAATTCTTAAGATAACAAACATAATATTAATTCCCATTAGTACTGCAGTAACAGTAAGGTCTAAGCACAAGAGTAGCCTCCTCAATCAAATGACACTCAAACTCAAAGTAGTTTGTAATAATCATAATAATAAGAATAACAATAGTAATATTCCCTCAGAAAATCAATTTAGCAGCTAGAATAATAAGCAAATCTAAAATAATCAATGAGCAGCGTGCCTTTTTAACCTGTATTGCTGTCTTCTAAGATTGCTAATGCTGCATAGTTATAGACTTGTGAAAATTTACTCGAACCCTTGAAGGAAGACACCCCAGCAGTTTATCAGCCATCTGCACCTGTTCCGTCAAACGAAATAAACAGGAATATTCATACGGAGAATAATTATCCTTGCTAGAGCAGCTTGCAATTACATTTACCTAATCACTAGACATCCTCTAGAGGCTTATATCACTAGCGGTAAAGTATCAATGCAGCTAGGATCGCTTAGCAGTAGCAATGGGTATAATAAACTTTCCCTCGTGGAAATCCAGAAAATAAACCTACAAATAATACTTAAATCGAGAATCTTAAACTACCTTCTGAAGCACTTCTCCATAAGATAGATGCTATTTAACTTGGTGATATTCTCAAACAGAAACAGCCGATTACGTAGTCGTCATGTTTAACCAATTCAGAAGCACCTTAACCTTTATGTTCTAATTCAATTTCGACGAATGTTCTCAGATGCAATTTATCTAAAAACAAGCATTCTTCTTTTGATTTTGCAGGCTAAAACATCGGAAATAACAGTGTTTAAAACATCTCAAACAATGCTCCGAACTTTATGGGAATTTAAACCTCAAATAATCTAAATAATCTGACTTCTAATCGAGTTCCAGCTGGAGTTCAAAACTAACCTTCACGATCATTTATCTTAAGCTCACAATCCAATCAATAACCGCCATAACAACTTACATAATTGCAATCTCAATTAGTTTCCCCATAATAACTCCTTTCACAGCAGTAGCAAAGCTTATGTGGTACATATTCTATCCGAGTAACACCTTAAAAGCGAACTTGTTTCAACGGCATCTTACAGGATTTATCCGTTTCACATGGATGCGGTTCGCAGCGCGTAACTCCTAAGAAGAATTGTGAGAACATTGATTAGAGAATATTAAAATCAGCTTATTCTTAACCAAAAAGGACAATGAATATAGAGAGTCTATCGCCTTATTCAAGAAATATCAATCAGCAACAACCTCTTGCAACCAACCAGATGAATATCAATGCATTTGCTGTGAAATGAAAAATAAAATAAAAGGGATGAAGTTAATATTTATATTCATTATACCACCATTTCTGCAAATCACATTCCCCTTTAATTATGTTGTAATATTGCATATTAAGTTGTATATAATTCTGCTTATATTTACACATTTTTATTCAAAAAAAACTCACCAATTGCAAATCATTATAAAAAAAAAATTGAAAGTCTTTTGTCAAAGATCGAGCTACTTAAGTCTATTTTTTCGTTGCTCTTATGCGATGTTTCTCTTTTTCTTAATCTAATCTAGCAGCTGTTGTTCATTGTCTTCATCTTTGAGAACTTATTATAATTGACTTAAAGCAAATTACAAAAGTATCTTAAGAAATGCATAGGAATTGTAATCATAAACGAGAGAATTTATGAATATTCTTGTTAAAATAATTCAATCCCTTTTGAAATGTTGAAATTGTACATCTTTTCATCTTTTGAGGCATGATTATCATAGCTTTGCTTGATAAGGTTCTTTTATCCTAACTCTTTCATCTCTTCTGTTACTCCGTCTTCTAATTCCTGCGAAAAAATAAATCATAAAATCACTAAAATATCAACTTTTGTTTGCTCTCAAATCCAACATAAAAACTAGAATTACTTTTATCATTTCCTTCTCCCATTCATGTCTATCGATTTCTTCTTGAACAAACTAAGAAGTCATTGTTAGATTTGCTAAGGAATGCTTTTTAAGTTCTATTTCTTTATCCCTAAGCTCTAACTCTCGTTTCTTCATAGTATAGAATTGTTCCCTTTCAAGTTGAAAATCCTTTGATTCATTTTCATCTAAGCCATCGAATTTCTTCTACTCGAAGTCCACCAACAACTTCGATATGTTCTTTCCACTCTTCTCTGCCAATAAAAAGTAATCAAATTGTTAAAAGTACTTGTAAGAAAAAGGAATTTCTTCTTTGAATCTCTCTCCCTAACATTTGTAACAGTAAAGCTAATCTAAATTCACCCCCTGTTTACATAGATTTTCATAGATTTTTTCTTTTTTGATGAGCATATTCTGTGAAGTTTTTTCAGATATTTCAGTTTTGAGATCATTTTTCATGCGCTCTTCTATGCCTTTGTTCTTCTTTAAGAATAATTCCTGTGCTTTGCTTGCTTTCTTCCCAACGAACTTGCCGCTTTCTACTTCTTCTTTTTTCTGCATCAATGCCACTTGCAAAGCTACAAGCTAAAAGACACAAAAAGAGAACATCAACAAATTGATATGTTAGTTCATCAAATTAACCCTCTACAACAACAATATGGTTCAGTTAATATTTTCTTTAGCATCAACAATTTGAGTTATTTTTACTGAAGAATCATCGACTTCTATTTTTCTGCTGGCCTTCTATGGAATAATTGTACTCTCGGCTAACCAACCATATTCACTCATTCGGTATTGATTTCTTTTTTTGATCCTTAAATATTTTTTGTTAAGGCTCTTTCTGGGGACTTAAAATTACTGTCTTCGATTGCAAATCACTTTTGCGAAGAAATTAGAATCAATTTTGAGAAAATTTGTTTACAAGACACTTTCATATAATTTCTACTTCTTTTCTTCTTTAATACAAGAGCGCATTCCAAGGAAAATATATTTATTGATGCCATTTTGTCAGACAGAAAGGCTAACTAAATTCTGTTCATTATTTGTCTCTGGCTATGTCCCAGGCAATCAAGAATATCAGGGTTCTTTTAATCCACTTCCCTTATCTACCTTTTCATGTTCATTATTCTTAGTTTCTCTTCCTTCTCTTAATAGTACTAACTCAAAGTTTCTCACTTTGTAACAAACCCGTCCACCTAAATTTGATTGATTTATTAAACTTACTTGCACACTCGCAGAGATTAACATCTCTTTTTTTTATTATTTAAGAATAGAATCTTCAAATAAAGAGCATTCCAGTCTAACTTTTCCCCTTTTAGTTGAGCCATCAAGAATAACACAGTTTCAATATTTTAGATTCAAACCAACCAACTTCTCTCTCAAGTATTTGTAGGTTTTAAGTTTTTCAATACCATTCTCACCACTTAATGATTTATTCTTTCAGGGTTGCTAAATAAAAAAGAATTCGTAAACATGATAAAAAGGGATAACTTCGATATGCTTGTTAACGGCGGACCTATTGTTTATTCATCTAGTTTCAAAGATTTCAAGTTTCTTGGTGTCAAAGGCAAACAAAGTGATAGGACTCCTCAAATCGGCCTAAGCTAAACATCTAGGTAGTAATAACAACAGTAGTAGTAGCAATTCTCCTCAATAAGTAAAGGGCTTGCAAGTTCTCTGCTGTCTTCTTCTTAAGGTCTTGCAGGAAAAAACCTTCAACAACTCAACTCTGAGCCATTTGAAAATAAAAATCTTTACTATAAAACCCAACCACTTCCTGACCTCGAAGAACAAGCATACAGAAATGGAAAAGCCTTTGTAATCTAACCACCAAAGCATGGAGTATTAAGAAAAGCAAAACTTGCCAAGAACATCTACGATCTTGCTAGAGAAGACTCCTTCGACCCTTCTCCAGAAGCTTCCAGCATTGAGCTGTTTCTCCTGAGATAAAAGTAACTTTTGTTTGATCTAATTTTTGTTGTATTCATCATATTTCATAGATAATTAGGACCTAATGAAGTACCTCCTCCAGGACATTATTTCGATGAAGAAAAATTTAGTTCCTTCAAACTCTAAAAATCATCGTCAGCGAATATTCATTTTAATTCCACAGAACAACGAATTCTTTCTTTCGGGAATGCATCCCATGAACCGGAGGGTGCAGAGAACCCTCGATCACCGTCAGAGATACATCTTGAATGGAAAAAACAACAATATATGACTGCTATCCATGCAAATCCAAGTTAATTCTCCGAACCATAAAGATTACTAACTCCTTTATAAACACAATCAACGATGCTTAAAAGCCACAATATCCTTCCTTCTGCCCGAACATCCACAACTTTTATGTAGAATCATAAATCTAAAAGACATCACTCGAGTAGCTCGCAACAATTCTAAAAAACGAGTTCCTTTGGATCTGGGAAGAAAACTTGTCTTTTTTCGACGGTTTCAAATTTTCCAGGGCCAGGATATTACTATGAAAATTTCGAAGACACATATCGGAAAAGAATGGCAGCTGCTTCGAAACCTGATATTTATTTCAAATCATTTTTTGGAAGTGGCAGCAAGCGATTCTAAGATATAAAATGAAAAAGATGTTATTGAAAAGAAGATTTCAAACTACAAATTATATTCAAAACTATGTTTGTTGTGTTCCAACAGAGATTCACTTTTCCCCAATTATTCAAAAAAAATTAACAAAGGGAAATCAAAAAAAAATTCACTTTTTATTCTTATTCAACTGAGAAAATTTGAAAAAAGAATAGGCTGTTCTTTGAGAGAAAAAACAAATTGATTTTAAAAAAATGAATTCAATCAAGCTAAGATTCAGCGGATTTTTGAAGCTTTTTTAGATTGGTAAAAATAAATACAGCTAAATTAAAAAGATGAGAATGGCCGTTAGAAATTTCAAAAAATTAGGAGCTTTTGGAAGGGTTTGCAAGCAAAAAGAATGGAAAAAACTAGAATCTTTTTTTCTAATATATGAATCTAACTAAGATACTCCTGCGTCAGGCTACAACTAACTCTCTTATCTTCAAATTAACTTTAGGCTAATCAAAGAAAATAAATTTCAAATAGCTTTTTTTAAATTGGAGTAGCTCAAACTCAAAAGATAAAACAAAAAGATACAACTGAGAGGGAAAATATCCGTTGTAGCTTGAAAGCACATTAAATAATAGAGGAAATAAATTGAAAAATTAGAAATCGTTAAAATTATAAAAAAAAATCTTTTTGAACGAAACTAAGAAAAAAACATACAAAAAAAGCATCTAATGAGCTAAGAAAACAGAAACCGAGAGCGATCTGACAGAGATAGCAGATCGGATAGAGGAACCTTCAGCAGACCAGAAGGAAGTCGCGATCGACATGATAGAGACAGAGGAGATCGTGATGATAGATCTGACAGAGATAGAAGAGACTCTTATCGATCTGATCGGGATAATTAAGACAGAAGTGAACATAGAAGTAGTTCTGGAAGAAGTAGTGGAAATGATAGAAATCAAGGAAGTGACCGTGATCGTGATCGTGATAATGATCGTAACCGTGAAGGCTCAAGTGCTCCTCTTCGTTAAGGTGCCCCTTCAAGAGGTGGGTACGGTGGTGGATTTGGAGGTGGATCGAGAGGAGGTTATGACAAGGTAAAGAAGAAAATTTAAAAAAAATTTGAATTAAAAATGAAAAAACTAATTTTTTGATTTTTTATTTTTTTGACAGACTCCTTTCCTTGCGATGGCTAAGAGACCAATGCTTGAGTACAAACAGGAGAGTAGACCCATTTTACTCACAACTAATTACTTGAAAGTTGACTTGAAGAAAACTATCCGCAATATCTATTTACTCCGTATTGATTTCAATCCAAGAATCGAAGCCGACAATCGTGCCCTCAGAGATAAACTACATGAAACCTGCAGACCTTAGCTAGTTTCATTAATCGGAAATCACTATCTTATGAACGGCATGCAGATATTCTCAGTTGAAAAACCAAATTTCTTCAAAGAAACAAAGTTCTCAACTACATTTTAAAAAATCGAATACACTGTTTGTCTCAGAATGGCAAAGGTATGCAGTTATCTCTCTTAAACATACTTGTTTAATCATACTTTTTTGAATACTTGCTCTAGATCTTTAATATCTTCGATTTAGAGAATGAGAACCAAAGGAAGAGCACTCTGCCACTCTAGTTCTTCAATGTCATGGCTAAGAATATGCTCAAGAATTTAAATTTCTTTGAGTTCGGTAAGAACACGAGATATTTCGAACCTGATGCAGAATATCACTAGAAGATCGCAGGCACAAATCTAGTCGTTTACAAAGGCTGGAATACTCCCTTCGAAAATTGCAAGGAAGGTGTACTCATGAAGCTAGAATAAACCCATAGATTAGCTCGCAGTGAAAATGCCTTAAACTACATTAACTTGGTGTACAAGAACAACGAAGGACTAGATCGTGATGAGAGACGTAGAATCGTCAAGAGTAAACTCTATGGATGCTCAGTCATGGCAAACTACGGTAACTTCAAGTAATATCGAATCTTGGAAGTGATCTTCGATAAGAACCTGAAAGAGGTGAAAATTTCTGATCCAGTTGGTCCTTCTGAGGGTAGACATCAGCATCACAACAACAACTAAAACTCCCGTGATTAACCCAAAGATGAACAATAACTAAAGAATGACAACATGTCTATCTACGACTACTATCTCAGCAGATATGGACTTAAAATCAAGTTTGAGAAGCAACCACTCTTCCTTGTTCTTGAAAAGAAACTCAAGAAATACCTCTACTTTATCCCTGAGCTTTGCGTGATCACTGGAACACCCTCTGAAATCAACGAACTTTAGAGAAAAGAACTCATTGCAGCAACTCTCCAGACACCTGAAGAAATGTTTACTATTCTCAGTTCCTTCATCAATAGGCTTGTCAACCCAGGATAAACAAAAGAAGGTGATCTCAGTACTTCTAACATCGCGGAGTCACTTGGAATCTCAATTGACAGCAAGCCATTTGTGATTCAAGCTAAGTAAATCGCCTATCCCGTGATTACCTTCGGTAGACCCTCCAAAGAAGCTCCACGTGAGTCCATCGACGATTCGACAACTGTGAGTTTCATGCCATAATATCCCATTTATAAAAACGCTGATGGATATCTCTCGATTGCTTTGCTTCATTTCTCTGATTTTGTCCCACTAGAACTTCTCCAAGTAATTCTTATTCTCAACTTCAAAGTTCTTTATTTTAATTCTTTTTGTTGCTTCCTTTTATTAGAACTGGAATAAAGTCTAAAAAGAGCTCTTAATCGATGTCAAAAGACCAGTGGAATACAATCTAGGTGAGTACAACCATCTCTCCATGCAAGAAATTGAAAACACGTTTGAAAACAAAATTGCCAGAGAAAAATTCGACATTGTTGCAATCGTTGCACCCAATAAATTCTCTTCTGTCATACATTACAGCAAATTCAAGACACTTTGCACTATGAGACACTAAATGAAATCCTAATTTATCAGATAATCATCTCTTGAACAAAGATAAGCTCCTGTAGTTGCAGCAGCTGTGCTCACACAAATGGCAGCGAAATGTGGAGCAACTATCTGGGCAGTTGAGCCGCCTAATGGATTTCCACCTAAGACTATGATCATCGGCACAAGTGTACAAAAGGTTTTCGTGAACAACCAAGCTCAGTTTGTGATTGGATTTGTAGCTTCGTTAGATTAAATCTCAAGTAAATTCTACAGTCGTGCTGTGTTCTAAACGACCAACAAGGACTACATTGAGAAGATTCGACATTTAGTTGTCGATGCACTCAAGCAGTATTTCGTCTTGAACAAGCATGTCCCCGATAATATTATTTTCCTGAGAGAAAACATCCCTGATAATGCTATTCAGAAATACTTGGCAACTGAAATCAAAGACATCATCTAATCATTCCCGGAACTTTCTGAAATGTACAAACCAAATCTTTGCGTGATTCTACTCGAAACAAGACACGGAGTACGCTGTGTCGTTAAGACAGAAGGAGTAGAAGGAGCAGCAGGAGAGATTCAAAACCCACCTGCAGGCACAATTATTGACAAATCTATCACCAGTAAATATCACTACGATTTCTATATCATCTCGTAGAATGTGAAACAAGGTACTTCTGCTCCTATTCACTACAAAGTCATCTACGATACGACTGGGTTCCCTGAAGGACGTCTCCAAGAGCTTCTTTACAGCTAGTGTTTCAACTATGTGAACTGGAATGGTGTCATTAAATTCCCTGCTTAAATTCAATATGCCAAGAAGATTGCCAAAATGATTGGTACTTTCATCTAATAGGAAGTATCAGAGAGGCTCTACTCATCTAGGTTTTATATTTGAGAGAGAGAGAAGAGGGCTCGTCCATCTTCAAGAGCAGAGGAGCTCTTAGAAACTTTGCAACCAACTAATTCATTCTATTTCACTTTTGCACAATTTCGCATTTTAATTATTCCATCGATTTTGTGTGTCTCTGCGTGGTACCTACCAACATAATTAGATTTCATTTCTTCAAAATTGTAGCATTTCTAAGCCTATTATTCCCTTTCCTTTTTATCCTTTTTAGAAGAACTCGTACACACACACATATCATAATTATTTCTTGAAATAATTTGCCTTCTTTTCGATTCTAATAATCTTATCAGAGAGTGTATATTATCTGGAAAAATAACAAAATCAAAAGCTCAACGAATGTACGGAGGGAAATGGGAGCTCGAGAAGCAAATGCAGCTACAGGTGAGGCAGAACGATGGGAGTCTTTTTGTGACTTTAATTCATGATGTTTGACATGTATTCAACAGGCTGGAAAGAATCAGGAAATCTAGAAGATGGTCGAAGAGAAAGCTGAAAGAGTAAAAAAATCAATTAGACTTTATGGTTTTCATATCTAGATACGTTTTTTGTTCGAATAGATGAAATAGATCTATCAGATGTTCCAAGAAAATCTCTCAAAGTTTGCACCGCAATATAAAAATGAAATCAACTCAGATCCAAATTTCAGAGATACGTTCAATTAACTCTGCCAGAATCTTGGTGTCGATCCAATGATATGTAAAATATGAGAAAGAGAGATCTTTATTTAGCTAATATTGTATACTAATAACACAGCTTAAAAGACTGTATTTTCTGGCCTTGGCTTCGGTGACTTTTATAACGAGTTGGCTGTAAAATTATTGAGCTATTCATATTGTTATTCTTCATTCATAAAAGGTGTTTGCTTTTTATACTATTTCAAGATGAAAATCTTGGATATTTCAGCAAGAAAGCGCTAAGAAAACGGAGGAATGATGAAAATAACAGATGTCATATCAGAATTTGAAAAGAGATACAAATCTAAAATATCTAAGTAGCTTCAAGCACACACTACTAATAATGATACTTTTTTCACATTTTTTCCTTAAATAATTCTTAATTTTCTTTGCTTCTTTTTACACAGAAATGATGTGCAAGAAGCGCTGAAGAAAATGAACGGTTTAGGTGGCTGCTAGCTTATTAACAATGAGTATATTAGTACTTCGAGTGTCTCAATGTCAAGTGACTTTAATGTACTGATTGAAGTTGCTGAAAAGGTAAAAATGGTTTTGAAAACACATTGTTTCACATTTTTCTCTTTATTTTAAATAGGTTGGGTATGTGAACGCGAGTACAATGGCAAAGGAAAAGGGCTGGAAGAAGGAGAAATTCGAAATAGCAATCGATTCCTTGAGAAAAGAGGGAATAGTTTGGGTTGATAGAAAGACAAAATCTGGTGAACCAGCATATTACTTTCCTTCTATGCTCAATTCCTATGTCGATAATAGTGATAAATATTCTCCTTTTCTCCAGTGAAACTGCAACACTGTTACTTATCTTGCACATTTGTGGGGAACATTTTTTCTAAACAAAAAAATACATTCTGATTTCTCCAAGTATTCACAAAATGAATCAGGAGGGATAAGAAAAACAAATCATTGAGATGTAAAAGAAGAACCTGATCAAAATAGATTTTAAAAAGAACAATTGTTTTCAATTTGAAGTTTATTACCCTAATTCATTTTTTCCTTTATTTGTTTTGATCTGCAAGTTTTAATGTCCTTCAAGGATTCTTGAATGTACTATGTGCATGTAACTCATATTTTTTAAAATCTCAGTAATATTATTTTGAGGTCAATGATAACCTTGAAATGTATGTGAAAAGAAGCAGCTTTGTATTGGAAAATTAAGATTAAAAACAATTTGTAGAACTTTAATCAAAGTAGAAGAAAAATGCTCTTTCGTGCTGAGAAGCGAGAAAATTCAAAGATAGCTGAAGTAATTATGAATGAGAGTCTTAGCGACGATGAAGAAGACCAAACAGGGTTAGAGAGCCTAGGGATTAGCTCATAAAGTCAACCTAGGATTCAGCCTAAATTTCAAACCAAAAAATCAAACGCACTTGGTCCTTGGGAATCTGGAGAATAAAACCATAACATTTTCTCTGAAATCTTACTTCGATCGCAGAGTCACACTCTCCCAATCTTCTACAATAAAGAATAAAGCACTAGAAATTAGGTTCATGATAGAAATTCTAGCAAAAATAAGAATTAAATCAAAGATACTAGCATTTCTTCTACTCCTCATCCATTATCAATAAATGAGTTAATTAAACAAAATATCAAGAATGAGCAAAATGGCAATGACAGCAGCCAACCAATGAATTTGTATTCTTCTCCCATTTCCTCCTCTCTCTACTAAGAAAGACAAAAAAAGCTGATATCTCTCTATGATCATAAATAATAGTACCCTCCCAATAAACAACTCAGATCCTCTCTTGCTGAACTTCTCTTATCAAGATAAACTCCAAATCCTCTTTAAAAAATGAAAACACTACCCTCATCGTACTCCTAACAGTCTCCTAATATGAGTTATTTCAATGAAAAGAATGAAAAAAATATGAAAAGTCAGTAAACTGAAACCGAAGAAGATTTCTACTTTGACAGTCTCTCGTTTGATGAGTAGCAGCGAAATCTAAGAATCGATGAAATGCGCAAAGGCATCCACACTGCACCTGATCCATAGAAATACTCCTCGAATATGTTTTCACATCTCTTTGCAGCAGCTTCCTCAGCAAATGAATCTTCCCTAAAATTATCAGTGCTAAATAATGAAGAAATTCATCATGATAGCTAATCTCCGAGGGCATGTGGAACAATATAAAGTATTTCTCTTGGAACAAGAAAACTCAATCCATCTCGCATAATGATCAGAAAACACCACGAAATAAACTCAAATACATCTAGACCATCAACGAATAAAGTCTCTGTGAGGGATAATCTAGCCACTTAAACCATTTATCCATCCGTTGAATATTTGTCTATGAATTCTCATGAATTAAATGATAGGAATATCTATAAAACAAACCTTACAAATTAATAACTAACCCAAAATACCGAGTAATAAGCTGCTTATCAGCACTCGTCGATATATTTTACATTAAAAAAGCCAATAGTTGGAAGCATAAATCTTAAACGACATGGCAGATAAATCAAAAAGAAAATTCAAGAAAAACAATTGCAATAGTCACTAATAAACAATCAGCAGCAGTATCATAATTAGCACTCAGAAAAGTAGTTCATTCTCCCATAACGGGAAACAACCTTAAATAAATCATGGAATTCAAGATAACTCTCAGAATTCCGCCCTTCCTCTCCACTTCGTCAAGATACCTCGAGGAAAAAATCAAGGTAATTCTAAGAATACCCTTCGTTCTTTCCAAGATAGCTTACATAATAATCTCTGTAACAAAACTACTTCTAATTTAAATAACCTATTGACACAGCAACACGCTGTTTTTTAACCCCCGATAAACTAAGAAATCCTTCTAATCTACCTTGCTAATCTCAACTCAATAAAATGAAGTAATTTCTTGCATAAAACGAAGAAAAAAAGCACAGCAAACAACCGAAAACATCCTTTTTCATCGATTATGTTATTTTAAAATGATTCAAAATCCCTAATAGGTTCTCTAATCTTAAGCTAGATGTTAATAAAGTCTCAATGTTTTGTTACATTCATCTACTTTTTTTGTTCTCTTTGACTTGAAAATGATGGTCACCAAATTTTTCACGATTTTCAGCATATTTCTTATGAGGAAAATCAATAGCTCTGTCAATTTCGTTTTTCGGCTACCACCACGAGAGTATCATAAAGAGAATATGATCGACTACAACAACTAGCAATAGCATCAAGCCTCCGAACGGGCCACAACTATGATATTTCTAAAACCGTTCTCTGATTGTTAGTCTTGGCTTTTTCATGATTTTTTCATATACTTTTTCCTAAAAATAATAATATTTTTGTAAAGGATTTTAGCTAAATTAGAAGTATAAAAGAATTTAATAAAATAATATCCTTACAGTTCTTTTAGCTATGCTCATCCAATTGTACATTTCAGAGATTTCGTTGTGAAATGCTTGTGCTTGGACATTTTTTGAGCTTGGAATAGCAACTTGCAGTTTTTCAATAAGCGATTCTGGTGTTGGATCAGCTAAGTGCACCATATGCTTAGGTAATACTTCAACTACACCACCGACGTTCTTTGAGAGAATAGAGTAAAATAATCATTATTTTAGGAATTATTTCTGAAATAATAATTAATCCTATGTAAATTTATGTCTTTATTTTACAGTGGAGACAACCATAAGACCACTTGATGCCGCTTCGACAATTGCAATACAAAAGGCTTCTGTCAGAGAGCAATTCAAGAAAATGTCTAAAAATATGCCCAAAAAATCAATAAATAAGAAAAATTGTTTTTAATTTCTCAATTTGATATTTTTAGTTCTACGGCCTTTGACGAGAACATTGCGAACTTCTTTGTGTGGAACAGACCCAAGAAGTTCAACTCGACTTGAAAGTTCACACCGATTAATCATCTCTTCAAGAGGTTTTCTCTTAGGACCATCTCCACCAATGATAAAGTGAACTTCTGGAAATTTTTAGCAGATTATTGGGATAACATCTATCAGTAAATCGACTCCTTTTCGATATGTGAGTCTCTAAATACACACGATATTTATTGTGTTCAGAGGGTATCTTTTAGAAGGATCCGGTTTAAATCTGCTGCAGTCAACTGCATTAGGGATAACTGATATATCCGAGGGATTGAAGCTTGCTCTGAGTGTTAAATTCTCTTTTGCAGTATGCGATACTGATATAGCATGATCTAAGAAAAAGAAAAAAAATATTTAAATAAAGTCTTGTTTTTAGCTAATAATTCAGAAATATTTTTACCAATGTCAGAGATGAAAAATTTCAAAACTTTATTCATATGAATGCAAGCAGTATCAGCGAACCCGAAAAGAGAATGATCTGTGAAAATAGCCTTATATCCCATAGTACGAGCGTGCATAATAGACTCGAGTCCCATTACACTAGTGGTTTGATGAGAATGTACAATTTAGATATTTTCTCTGATAAGAATTTTTCTGAGCAATGGAAGTAACCCCCAGACATGTGGAAAGATTGTTTAGTCTGTAAATGGACTCATGGGTGTGTAGTAGACCTTCAAGCCATTTGTTATGTAGCGTACTCCTTGACGATTCTCATAAGTATTAGTTAATATGATCACTTTATGTCCCAAGCGAATTAGTTCTTTTTAAATGAAGGAAACAAATGGTATGTTTAGGTTGAATATATGGCATTTATTTGAGTAATAAAAAAGTACCTAAAGAGAGTTAGAAAATATGCATTTCAACACCACCAAGTCGAGGGTAGAAGAAATCGCATACCATACATATATTGTATTTCTCACGCTTTGATTGAAGTTCTTCACTCATAAGAACAAGGTTTTGGGTTATTGTTTGTTTTGTATGTTTAATTTGGTAAATATTTAATATATTTGATGGCACATAGACTTTTGATTTATAAATAGTAAGATGATTTGAATATCTCTGAATAGGCTTAATCAGTTCATTGATTTTTCTTCATTTTCTTTGAGATTTTTTAAAGAATTGCATGAATAAGATGGGAGATAATGCACTTTGGCTTAATCAATCCACTAATATTATAGGTAAAAAAAAATAACAAAATTGTAAAAAGGAATTATTAACTCAGCTTTCAATGGCTGATCACAGCATTTATTTGCTTGACTACTATTGAATTTTTGCACTTCTCTGATTTTATCTTTTCTTTAAATAATATAATAATATCTATTATTAAATTTAACTTTGATAATTTCAATGTGTCTTATTCGAAAAATAAAGTTATTTTAATTTGGGAGGGATAAATCGAGAAACAAAGGGAGAGGATAGCGCAAGAGAACTAATTTAAATAGAAAACTGGCTTAAGTTCCTTAAATAAAATTATTTAACTTTTAAAGAATTTCTAATTGGATTTTCCAAGAAACATCAGAGAGAAGGCAAGGATACAAAAATAGTTTTTAACTCTCGGATTCTTTAAGTCCCAGGCATAGGATCCATTCCCTATTTTCATTCACACTTCCAGCTTCTCTTTGAACTATCATTTAGCTTAGTTTGCATAGGAGAATATCATTCTCAAGCAACTAAAGCTAATAGTTTTGTATGTTTTATGTTTTTATTATTATATTTTTTCTTTTTTAACAAAGAGACCACCATATGTATGAGAGCGAGAGAGAGAGAAGAGGAGATGAAGAAGAGGACATCGAAACAAAAGAGGATGAGGAGTTGAAGAGAGGACAGAGGAATGAAGAGATAACTAACACAACTATAATAATAATAATAATAATCATAATAATAATAATAACAATTACTCTAATAAGAAGATAATGTATGGTTAAGCGCCGCCACGCTTCCATTTTAAAGAAGAGTATTAATAAGTATGAAGAAAAGAAAAGATAAGCCAAAAAGAAGAAGAAGAAGAAAAGACAAGAAAAAGAATGAAAAAAAAAATAAAAAAATTCAAATTTACATGAAAAATCCTAGAAAAAGGATTCAAAATAACAAATATTAATTAGTAAATTTTGTGTTTTATTTTTGTCTTCTACTTTAAAAAAATTCAAATTCACTATTCAACTCTCCCTCAAATTTCATTTCAAATCTTGTGAATTTAAAAAAAAAATATCAAAAAATTATGGAGATTATTAACTACAAAAAATATCAGATTTCAATCGAAAAAACAAGTCATCAATAATTTATAATTTTTGGCAGTAATTATGAGAAATATCATCAAAAGATCTAATCACAAATTGTATAACTGAAGTTGATAATATTAATATTAAATCACACAACAATTTTTTATTAAACAGTTCCAAATTTCAAAAAAAGACAACAATAGAGTTATTATGAACAGTCTTGACAAAGTTTAACCGGTGATTAAAAACTCAGATATGTCTATAGAGATGTAGCATGAAGTTGAAGATGTTGCGAAGAAGGCTATTGACTTTTGTAACACAGATAAAGAAGTAGCTACATTTATCAAGGATGATTTTAGGTCAAGATATCATGGAACATGGCATTGCATTGTAGGTAGGAACTTTGGAAGTTTTGTAACATTCGAGAGAAGTTTCTATATTTATCTCTACATTGGATAGCTAGCAATTCTTCTATTCAAGACAGGATGAAAATATGAATGTTTGTATGCGTGTGGTTGTGTGTGTGTGAATAAGGATTTTAAACCTAGGTTGTTTTTCAGATATGTATGATCGTTTTTTTTGAAATTGCGATTCTTAATAGAGGGAGAAACATAAAAGAACTTGGATGATAAGAAGGGATAATAGAAATGTTGGAGGATGTGAAGCTTAAAAAAAGGAAGGAAGTCCTCAGGAAATTGAGACCAAATGATATTTTATTGTTTTAAAACTGAAAAGTAAATAATTTATCAATACAAAAATTGAGGATTTATCTGTCTAAGTAAATTGCGTTTAAGTTTACAAAAAAATGAAACAAATGAAAGATTTAACGTTTTTATAACTATTTCCTCTATTCAACAACTAGCAGCTCCGATGTATGACTGGAGGAAGCGGTTAAAGAAAGAAGATCTAGATTGTGTGTCAATATCGTTTGAATTCAAGAAGTTCTTGATTTCTTCGCATTCAAATCTCAATTTTAGTTTATTATCCTCATTTTTGTTGCTACCTTTAAGATAATTGCTTTCTTTACCGTAGACAGCATCCTTGCAGTTCTCACTGAAAAGGAACGCATAATTTAACACTGTCTCCATGAGGATATTTCTTATTTTTCAAAAGATAAATAAATCAAGTCAGTTAATAGTAAAATAATTGATTTATTAGCATTCTTCTTACTTTTTCATTTTCTGATCGAAAGGTTTCTGCAGAAGGAAGAAAACTACCTTCGTGAATGGCTTACTGCCATACGAGTTGAAGTTGAAATTAGTCACTAGTTTCTAAGGAATATCGGAGTTCTTCGAGATCAAGATCGAAAACTTCTGGATATCGACTCTCTACGATAATGCCATAAGTAATTAATCTAGTTTATCTTCATCAAGTTATGTGAAAGCAGCTTCAGGATCATCGAACAGCTTGCAAACTCTTATAAAAAGCAGCTCAGGATGGTAGGGATAATAGCTACCAGGTTCAAGATATGTAATATACTTGTCTACATGCTGAAAGAAGGCTTGCAGCTCTGAAACTCTTTAAGGTTTTCTCTGAGCATTATTTTTAGCTGAAATGTTGTAGAGAAAATTAGCTAATGCATCGAAGACAGTCATTTACTATGATTTTAGACCCAGTTATTTGATGATATTGAGTATCGACACAAGTGCTTCTTTTTATTTAACTTCTCTCAATAAAAGTAAGGTAGACAATGCAGTTTACCATTGAATATTTGTAGGATCAAAAACTGCAGTGGATTCTTCCGGATTCATAGCATTCAAACTTAGAAACTCAACTAATTCAATAATTATCACTCTCAGCACATCGGAGAAGCATTCATTGAAGACAGCACGTGGATGCAACGCTTTACGGGTTTTGAGAAGAATTATGTATTTCATTTGGAATGACAGTTCGGAGTAGAGAGAAATTAGTAATTTCAAAAATGGAGCAAGAAGCTGAAGATGATTAGATAGTTTGCTGGTTTTCTTTTCTTTGAGCTGATAATGATATCTAAACAAGATTTATATGTCCATTGGGATTAATCGTTCGATTACTCCTTTTAAGCTGTGAGGGATGCCTTTGCTTTCTTAGGAGATCACTCCTTCAATTAAATATTAAATATCTTGTTAATTGTAAGTTTGCGCAAAACTATCTTTATAGTGTGAACTTTCAAAAAGAAGTGGGCTTAGAGTTGATTTTTCTGGTAGAATTGTAATAGGAGGTTATTGTTCTTCTGAAGAGTTCAATTCGAGTATCAGAAGAATAGTGTTTTCAAGTACTGATCGATTTAGAGAGAAAATACTTGCGTTGATCTTCAATTTTTTAATTTATGCAGTTTTTTCACTGAACATAAGAATGTCTCTGATTTCTCTGAGAAGTGGTTCTTGAGCAGATATGTCTTCGCTATTAATGGCTTAGAAACTCGTAAATAAAGAATCGATTTCAGTTTGAAAATTTTCAGAATTAATCGATCCAAGTTTATATTTGGCTTCACGGATTAGCCTGAATGTAGAAGGAGTCAGAGGAATATTCTCGTAGATAATATCAAGTCTGCCTAATTCGAATCGCAAGAACTCCAATTTGGACTCCATTTCTTTGCCACCAAAAGCTTTGATTTGTTCCTGATTTGAAATAATTTAAAAAGTGTTTTTGGTTTTGGTTTTTCACAAAAAATAGTTTCTTTTTTTGAATTTCTTACAACAAAGCCATAGTCTTGAATTCTCTTGGAGAAGAACTCATAATCGATGAAGATAAGATAATCAAGTATTTCTATTACAAGACCAAGTAATACAGTTGATCTATCTCCAAGGAACAACTGTTTGAATAGCAAAGAATAAACAAAATAAGATCAAAACACATTTAGCCTGATAAATTCCAAAAATGCTGAGTTTCTTTTTCCAAAATAATTAATTCCTCTTACATTATTGAGTAGATAACTAATATGTCTGAGTAGGTTCTCATCTATGAAAATCTGCGTAAATGCTTTGAATTTCTCTTTTTAGGCGTCACTGTGAGTTTTGGAGAGAAATTACTTGTAGTACAATAGCTCTTGTTTGATTAAGAAATCAAGGTAAGCCCTGAGACAAGAGAGAGCAGTCATATTAAGTGTCGCATGAGGAATAGTAATGCACCTAGTTAACGTAAATGCTAAGGCTAATTCTGATTCTAAGTAGTAAATTAAGTCAAGTCTAAATACGTTGACTCCACGAACAGTGAAGAGATAATCTCCTTTATTGCCTTTTGTGATTTATCTTTCCATGCAGGTGATTATTTTCTCGAGAGACTCGACTGCAATCGAGTTAAATTATCTGTTGCTGCTCTCTAAAAGACGGTTTAATGTACCCAAATCAAAACTAGTTAATATCTTCTCTTCTTAGTCAACTAATCCAGAAGCATCATGATTCTTATGCTTGAGGGTTTCATCAGGTAAAAACGTTCCTTCTTTGCTAAAACAAGCTTGGCTGATTGCATCTTTGGGAGTTCTAACTTCCATTTCAAAAACTTTAGATATTTCTTCTTCATTTTTTGTGATAAATTAATCCATCGTTTAGCCATACGCATCTGGTTTGTGCTCATTGATAGCAGCTGGATGTTAGGCAACAGGTGTTTTCTTGAAACTGGAGATCACGGTAGGATCCAGAACGCTCATAAGTTCCTTTTGCAGCCTTACGATTTCATCTTCTTTCATATTTTTCAATAATTCATCGTTTTCTTTCGAAATTGAATCATATTCTTCTGGTGTCACTCCAAGCATTGTTTTCATGTCAACTTTCGAAGCAAAATTTACTTTCTTTTGCTATTCTGCAAGATCTTCAGCTGCTTTTACACTTGAGGCTATCTCTTCTGTACTTAATTTCAGAGTTTCTGGAAAAGCGATGACCTGCTAACCTTCATTCAAGGATCCAGAATAAGTCTAAGCTACTTGATCAGCAATAATGTGATGAACTACATGAGGATTTTCTTGGATCGCAGGCTCAACTTTGGATTGTTCTTTTTCTTCAACCTTTTTGGCTTGCATCTTTTGCTTGAAAAGAGACACTTTTTTAGCTTATGGCTCCATTAGAACAAGGGAATGAATAAAGAGTTATGAGCTTAGTCTGCTTGAGTTGTATGTTTTTTTGATATTTTTTTGGAGCTAATTAATTTCAAACGAAAAAGGATAGTATATATTTTGCGGGAAGGACAGAAATTTTTAGCTATTAAAGAAAAATATGCTAAGTTATTAATCATTCCAATTCTATTTCTATGTAAATTTACAATTAATAGGATAAAACTAATACAGAATATGTGAGAAACCTTCTATTTAGGATTTATCAAACCTTTAGTTAGTTTATTACTCTTTTCTTTTTTTGAAAAAAAAATTCTAGAAAAAAAATAGAAAATTACTACATAAACACATGAAAACTTCTTCTTCATGGATCGTATCCGTAAGTTTTGGATTTAAGAATATGAATTATCCCTTGCTGTAATTTATTAACCTGGTTAATAATGGGTTCATTACTTGGAGCTGAAACAATTTTTATAAATCTTGAAATTAGAAAATTAATGGTATCTTCCTTCAACAACTTGGGATTGATCTTGACTTATGACAAGAAATCAGGGAAGAGTCTCCAGCAACTAGCTCGTTTTAGAGGATTTCTATTAATCATGTGATGTTTAATAAATTTTTAAAAACTTTCTTTAAACTCATTCTCCTCAACATGTTCTAATACAACCTCGAACGTTTTACCAAGTTAAAACACATCAGCTGCAAATCCTACTGGAAATCCTTCTATTTCACTGATTTCAGGCGGGGAGAAGAAACTTGTTGCTCCCTTGACTTTAGTATTCTCATCAGCAAATTGAGATAATCCAAAATCAGCTAGGACATAATCACCACTTTAGTTTATGAGAATGTTTTAAGGTTTTATGTCAAGATGGAGGATTTTAGAGATGTTCAACTGAATCAAACTTGTAAAGAGATTCACTACCATTCTTAAAACTTCTGATTCCGTAAGTGAACCAGATTTTTTAGATTTATCTAGAAAATCTTACATGGATTGCTAGCATTCTTCCATTGCAATGACTTAAGCTGTGAGAAGGTAATTGAGATAAGTTTGAAATACATCGAAGTGCTGAACTAACCCGATGGAATCCCTTAAACTCATTATTTTATGCTATTATTGGGTAAGTATTTCAATGTTGTCCGATTTAATTATTCTAAAAACACGATTCATTATCTCTTCATTTTCATTATTTTTCTTAAAAGTAACTCCTGTAAATACATCAGACTCTCCTCCAGATTTCATGAAGTGCTTCAAAGCATATTCTCTTTAATTTAGTTGTCTACACAATGCACTAATATCTTGTATTGATAGATATCTTGGGCAATCTCCTTTTTCGTTTCTAATTAAATTTGACATTTAAACTGCGCTACCATCGAAAATGAGATTTTCATCTTATGGACCTGCAGATCTGCTCTCTTGGTCTTTCTCACAATCCCAAAAACAATTTTCCATATCATATTCGTAATCATAACAATTATTCTATTTTTCCTCACTGCTTGAACATGAGTTTTCTCTGGACTTTTCCCAGGAATGATTGTAAAAAAAGTCCATTTATATTCTGATGTCTTTTGTTTATTTTTTCAGTTTGCTATTTCTTCTTTTTGTTGCTTTTGAACAAATGATTAATTTCTGTTTAATTCAATTCTAGATAACTTCCTCATTTTAAAAATAAGATTACAAAAACCTATTTCTTTTTTTTTTAAAAAATAGCTTTCAGGAAAATAAATATTGTTGAATTTAAGTTTTAGAGGAAAAAAAATATAATAAAATAATTTTGTTACAATTTGCTTGTTTAAAAAAAGAAGTCTTTAAAAATGGAAAATGTGGAAAATTTCATTTTTAATCTAAAGGCTGAGAGCGAGTAGGCGAATCTCCAAAAGAATAACGGATGCGTTTAAGAGCTTCTAAGAACTATCCTTATGTAGGAGTGTTAATTTTCTAAGACTGATTTAACTCATTTTCTTCATTGATTACTGATTCTTATTATTATTATGATTGTGATTATGATAATGATTATGATACTGATACTGATACTGATTAATGTTATTATTATTATTATTATTGTTATTGTTATTATTGTTATTGTTATTGTTATTGTTATTGTTATTGTTATTGTTATTGTTATTGTTATTGTTATTGTTATTGTTATTGTTATTGTTATTGTTATTGTTATTGTTATTGTTATTGTTATTGTTATTGTTATTGT
>Ga0302271_10001493_pt1 | contig 22293 bp, 16 predicted proteins | sample III_Bog_N1_1_FD_198767 | JGI IMG/M metagenome (GOLD analysis project Ga0302271, IMG submission 198767) | Peat permafrost microbial communities from Stordalen Mire near Abisko, Sweden - III_Bog_N1_1 | ecosystem: Environmental > Terrestrial > Soil > Wetlands > Peat | place: Sweden: Abisko... | reverse complement strand
CTAATGTTTTTTCAAGAAATGTTGGCATGGAGAGCAACGCGAGATGATTGGCAACTACTAAACTCTCCTCGTAAAGCTACGGGCTTTTTTTAAAAGGATTCTTAGCTTTTTTGATGTCTAAGACTAAAAGAGCTAGAACTTTGGTAAAATGAGCGATCCTCGCATAGCTTGAGTTATCTATAAATGCAGATATCCCGTCGATGCTATTAAGAGAAAAGCAGAACCCAGATCCTTCGATGATGTATTCCATTAAATCCACACATATTTTCTCTCTGCGAGCTGAACATCGCTCTTGTCTTAAAAATCCAAAGACCTAATTCACGAGTTTTCCTCCTGATTAACTCAAGCAATTGATCAAACGAGGATGCAACAGCAAGACAATCTTCAGTGATTTTAATAATAAAGTTACAGATTCATCTCTCCATATTCTCTCTAAATCATTATCTGGCTTATCTTCCTTGGTTAAGAGTGCTTCACCAAACTGCATCGACAATAATAAGAAAATGTAAATTGATATCCTTTTTATGTGATTATTTTCACTTTGAAATGCTGTATTTTTACGAGCCTTGAAGTAATCTAAACGAACTAGACTAACTTAGCAAAGAGCGAATTATTCATCTTTGAGCGCATGACTTTAACCACAGTATAATTCCTATCAAAGTCGCAAAGTGCCACCAATTCATCTCTCAGCCATTCCCATTGTTTTAAAGGCTCGTTTAACTTGAAAAATTAACCAAGAACTCCATTAACTTTGGTAACTTTTTCTTCTACTTCTATTTCCTCATAATTCTGCTGTAACTTTACATAAATTAATGTAAGAATATTCCTTCTTTATTGATAAATGATTGAAGCTTTTCTTATTCTTTTTTAAGTTACTTTTTCATGCTTGCTTTGCTCTGTCTCCATTAAGCGCTCTCTGGCAGTGCTTCTCTTCTTGATTTGCATTGCTGCTTTTGAGCGAGAACTTTGATTATCAAGCATTTGATGATCGATATATTATTTTCTTCTGATTCTTAATTAAATTATGCGCCTATTCTAGAGAATCAGCAGGAATAAATAAACTCGACAAGTGAAGTTAGTGGGTGGGTGAGTGAGCGAGTGTGAGGATGATAAGGACTCTGATTTGAGATCAATAAAGATAAATATTTCCTTAATGTTTTCAGGAGGGAGATCAGTGTATTATCTTCCTTATTATTTTTCCCATTTTTCAGGCATATTTTGAAGACACAAAGCAGTCAAAGTTTCTTCAATCTGTGCCACCTTTTTTTGTTAGTTATTATTCCATAGCATGAATATGTATCGCTGCAGAATTATAAAAAGAAATAATCCATTAGGTATTATCGATTTAATAATTGTCCAAAATGATTAATTTTTCTGTTGCAATGTGGCAGTTTATTTCATTCCATTGAAGCATTGAGAAAGAGAATTTGTTTCTCCTCTAATTCATTCAAAAAAAATAACAATTTGGAATTAGAAAGAATATTATCAAATATCCCTCTTTCTCTTTTTCTAAGCTGGCTAATCAAGCATTTTTCAAACCTAAACTCCTAGAATAAACCCCTTTTACCCAGCAAAATTTCCAAAGATTATCTCATGGATTGGTAATAATTTTTTAAATTCAAACGGAAACGAAACAAACGCAATCAAAACTCTTACAAACACAAAGATCCCGCACAGTAATTCACACATTCACAAACTCACACAACAGTTCTTCACAACAAAGAAGAAGATAACTAACAAGGAGATCTTCTTGCATGACTGCAGTTGTTAGTGTTTTCCTTGGAGGCATTCTAGCTTGTCTCACAGTGGCAGCATTTGCTTGGACAAAGCGATATGGACATCACAGAATCATAGAACTGTTGAAACAGTTAACTATGAGATTAGCAGAGATCATGAAGGATAAGAAAGGTACAATAATTTTTAAATAAGTTGATGATTTATGGAGATATTTTGTTGAAATAAATGAGATAATTATCTTTATGTTTGTTGTTGAAATAACCAGCTGAAGAAGAGAAGTTAAAACTGAAATAACATCATCAGCAGCAGTAGGAGCTAAAGTAAGTGCCTTCCAGTGAAGATAATCCAATCTCCCATCCTAACAAAGAACAGCTTCCAACGAGGATGACAGTAATCAAAAAGATATAAACCAGTTTGAGTTCATATGAAAATCAATGATTTAACCTAAAATTAGTCAATTTCTTTTAACTGAATAATTCCTCAGGACTGCAACGACGAACAGCACAGCTAAACAAATAGTTTAAAAGATCCTACCACCGTTACAGATCATCAGATTGTAAAGCAAGCCATAGATTCTTTGAGTTCCAAAATGCTGTTGAGAGTGCTATTTCGAAGGAATCTGAGGAACATTCACTCTATTTTCGCTTTGGTTGAGAGACACAGAGCGAAGAAGCTTTACAAAGACAACAACAATCTTACTTAAGGACAACTGCATGATTTCAACGGCAGCTCGATGTTCTGCAACAGTTCAAAATACGATTTAGATCTACCAACCCATGCATTTTATCTCGCTTAGACATTCATATTCGCTTAGTTTCTTGCAGCAATCATCTTGAATCTTGCGGGTATTGACAGTGTTATCTTGATTGTACTCGTTGGAGCAATCACAGCAGTAATCTCATCGCTGTTGATGCGAGTTGGACTAAGGAAACAGACTTACAATGCAACAACTCTGGAATCAATTGCATAATAACCGTAGAAAGATTTGAATCTAATCATGGAGAAATATCAAGGAGAGATAGCTGAGAGATAAGCACAGAAACAGAGAAATCTAAGTAGTAGTAACTGTCAAAACCCTGATGTGGAGGATTCTCATTAGCTGTCATGCTCGTATGTTCCATAAGCACCAAATGATTCGAATAGCTAGCAGGTGAATGATAAGAAATTGCTAAACGAACAGAAGAGAGAAGAAGCAGAAGGAGGAGAAGTTGTCTAGCAAGATAAGGATAAAACTGGGAATCATCATAATCAGACTAATTAACTGTCTGATGAAGAAGCAGCATAGAAGAAGAATTAGGCAGATCAATCAGCTGCGAGATAAGCGGATGAAGAAAATCAACAGAATCGCAATAATAATAATAATTCAAGTTAGCCTTCCGACGATGAAATCATCGCTGATGTCTCTTTGAATACTTTAACAGACTAATACTACTAATGCTCTCCTTCTAGTTTCTCATCTGCATTCTCACTCCGAAGATACCCCCGTTACTAAAATTCCATCTTTATTCTATCTCTTTCTCTCTGTGCAATCGGAGGATACTGCTCATTTAACACATCCACCAGTGACACTCTGTTAATTCAAGTCTGGATGATAGCATCCCTCGCTGATATACTTATCTTTCGAGTAGTTGCATCTGCTTTCTACACCGTCAAAGAGTTAATTCAATGCAGAAGAGCATAGACTATTGCAATGCAAGCTCAAACTAATTAAGAACGTACCACTGTCAGTTAAGCAATCATCTTTAACACTATGAATGCTGTGTACTTGGAACTAAATGCTCTTGCTGCAATCAACGCTCTTGTTGTGCAAAGCAATGAGATTCGCCTGAAAAGCAGTAAGAATCCATAACTACAGGAAGAGCAGCCAAATATCCAAGACGATCCTGTGTTGAATGGTAAACAATCAAACAGGAAACAACAGCAGATTATGCTAAAATCCCCTGAGAAGAAATCTTCTAAAGTCGTCAGCGCGTTGAAAATCATCAAGGAATCCATTAAGAAAATGACAACTTCACCATACCGAAACAACAACAATAAGCATTACAACTCACCTAACAGAGACATCCAATGCGATGAGTAACAGCAATAGCTTCATCAGAGAAGGTTAGGAGAATAACATCATCAAGGAATACAGAACACAGAGAATACTAGCAATATTAACAATAACGAAACAACAACAGAGAACTATTATTACAACACCTAGACTATTCATGACTATTCCATGAGCAGGATGGAGGAGGATAACAACCACAAAGAGCATGCTAAGGATTAGAATTCAAGGAAAAATTAGTATTAACAATAGCTCAAGCAAAAGATGCAAGTCCACCATTCGTTTAGCAATCAAGAAACATTGGATATTGATGTTGAGGAGTGCTAGTAGCAATCCAAATAAAAGCAATAACAGCAATAGGTGTAGCATGGGGGAAATACTAATCCTAATGCACACAGCATAATCGATTTCTCGAAAGATTCTAGCAATCACAATAATAACATACGATCATATTACAACAGAACACCTATGACTATGCATCAGAATGCGATTCTCTACGATGCATCAGCTGAAACATAGTTTACAGATAGCATTCAGCTGTCTAATATCAACAGCACTCATGTGCATGGGGCGTCGACTTAAGATGTATTTCCTGAATATAGTTTTGTATGTTGGTTTGGATGGTCATTTGATATATTTTGATTTTACAATACACAGCAACGAGCTAGGAAGAAGAGTTCAGGGTAGATAGCTCCTTTGGGACATGTATCAGCTGATAGTAGTTTCTGTAATGATGGTAACGATATGGCTGCTATGTCGGGGAGAGTCAATAACAGCAATGGACAGAAGAGAAATCCTAGGAATTGCAATACGTCGAGTTCAAGCAGGAGAAACAGAGCGTTTAAAGTATCTCTAGAAGCAGAAAGCAAAGTAAGTCTTAAGGGAGGCATATTGTGTTCTCCTGTTGTTTATGTGACAAATATTTATAGTATTTGATATCAGTTAAAATGTTATTAATTTCGAAACATAGGAATACAACTCCCGCAATAAAATAGTCCTCGAGGGTTAGAAGCAACTCTCCGATGGGTCAGAAGCAATCATCATAGATGACTAGCATACGTGCAGTGATACTCCTTCGAATTTCACAGTCTAACCATTTAGTCATATGCCACTGCAGGTTCTTCCCAAATAAGCGGGAACAATGTAGAGTTAGAATAACCAGGGATAGTAATAACAGAACTAATTAGGAGCACCACGTAGAGCTTTGAGTGCAGCAACATAGCAAGCACGATAATTAGCAGTGATCAATCAGAAGAACATTGGAGATTAAGGGTATGATAATAATGATTACGATGATAGCATTATTTCAACTCAGATATACTCCGCTTAGCTTCAGAGACCAACTACAACTGCGACTAACTAAAGAAATAATGATCCATTTGTGCATAGTGCAAATAATGTAATACCTTCATCGTCATCCTGGCAAGAAGCAGCAGTATTCTCAAATAAGCTGAGAACTCATAGTAATAACAATAAGAAGAAGATATTTGAGCAATAAGAGAACGGACAAAGCAATTACACGAAACCAGCTGCTACAACGGTGATTGCATTGTAAGAGCTGACGAATGTTTAGTCATTCGCAGTAGTTTCAAATAGTCATCGAGGAAACAACAACAACACTTCTTCGAATGATTATTGTTCTTCAAAACAAATGATGTCGTAGCAGTCCTAGTAGTAATAGGAGATATCAGTGTTTTTTGAGAAAGCCTTCGAGCATGAGACTTGCATTCTTAATGAAGCTGCAAGTCCAGAAAAAGGAAGAATTGGATGCTAGAAATAAGTGGATGGTTATGATTAGTAATAAGCAAAAGAAAATACAAGATAATCTATCCAAGAAAGGAATAACTTTTTGAATTCTCAAGGGATTGCACGAGTCTCTCAGGAAACAGGAAATTCTATGAAAAAAGACAAGAAATTAGGGTTAAATTTAGAAAATCAAGAAAACTTAATAACTGGATCAAAATAAACAACATCCTCAAGCAAGAAAAAAAGGAAAAATAGTCATCCGAAACATAACTAGACGAACGATCTTAATAGTAAGCTGCGAGATGTTGTTGATTTGTATGGATTCGCGTTAGACAAGAAGGGAATGAATAAGAGGAATTCAGGAAATACGGGATTGATTGAGAAAAAAGAATCAAGTAAAAATAGTTCTCCAAGTAACAGCAGAACGAATTCGATTTATGGCATTAAAGGGAAGAATACGAGCGAGAACAGTAGTAGAAATAACAGCAATGCATAGATATTTGAGAATAACAGTAATAGACTGCAGGCGAAGAACAAGCAGATTAAGAATGATAATGAAAGATTAGAGATATTGAATGTGAGTGATTTTGTAGATAGAACAAGTGGAAGGAATGGGGAGTTTTATGCAAATAATAGCTAGGTTAATTAAGGTAATAGTAATAGAAGTAAAGTAATACAGAATCATAACCCTGTTGAGATGAAAGGGAAGATTAATAACACTGCGAAACCACCTCTTAGTAGTTAATATTCTAGTGAGGGAATTCACAGCAGTGTAGGATAAAAGCAAGCGAGAATAATAGATCTAGCAGATAATTCGGAGAAACAAATGGAAGAATTCGATTTCGATGCGCATTTCTCATAGCTGAGTAAGTTTGGTATGTGAAACAATGCGATTAGTGTGTTTTATGCACATATTTCGATTTATTTTCTTATGAGTCTGTATGAAAAGATAACAACAACATGTTAGATTTGTAAAATGCAAATTTAAATAATTGCTTTTTAAAAAAAATGATTGTTATTATTGTTAAGATTAGCATCAAAGCTAACGCTTCTGCATTGAATCCTGATTGTCTTAGCATTAACGTGCCTCTTTGAATTATGAATAAACAGCAATCTCTCCTTTGAGAATTTTTTAAAAATAATTAAACTTCTGCTTTAGGGAGGGGGAGGGGGATTATCCCTAGTTGTATTAGTTACATAACTTGATGTAACTTAAAAAATCATAGGGATGCGAGAGTAAGAGTTCATAGAAATAATTTTCATTAATTTTGAATTAATAACATGCTTTTGCAAACAAATTCGTGTGCATAGGTTGATCATGTAACTGGATGATAATATGAATGTAGTGAGACAGTAACACACCTGAATGAGGCATTCAAATTTCGGAATACCATTGAAATATCTTCTCCCTAAAAACCCTTGATATTTTAGCATTTAGGAGGATTGCTTCAAGCAGAAATTTAGATTCAAAATGGAAATAAAACAAAAAATAGATTTGTAATCTTCAAGAAGATTATCTGTTTTTATTTAAATAATTTGAAGAACACTGTTAAATCGACAGAATCTTCATGCATTTAAATTACACCGAAAGAGAGAGAGGGAGATGATGTTAATGCTGTTCTCTTTATTGATTGAGAAGGGATACTCTCGAATTCTACCCAAAAATTGGTTCTTAATTTTTTTATAAAAAATAACAACAATAAGAATAACACCTTAAGCTCAGGTTTATTCGAAAAAAAGAAATAGAATCTTTTGATAAAAAAGAAAGTAACAAGACGCAGCACAGCAGCAAGCACATCGAGGGTTGTTCTCTCACTTTGTCAATCTCTCTCCTCAAAAACACATATTCTTCAACTTCTTACCATCCATCATCCCTCCCTAAGCCTACCTTCGGGCTATATCCCACTCTTTTTACTCTCTCACTCCTTCTCTCTGGATACCTCATTTGTTTACTCCAATGAGCGAATCCAAATCAAGTAATCCCATAAATGGTGTAGCTAATAAATTCTTATCTATGCATGGTGTAAAGCAGTAAAATATGCCTTCAGCGTTCACCACTGGTCATTTGAAACAAGATGAAATGAATAAACTCCGCAAAATCAAAGGTAAAATCGATGGATTCAAAGATAAAGCGCAGAATAACTTAGAGAATTCTGAAATACCAAAGATAAGAAAAGTCAATAAATACAAGTTAAATATCGATACAGATTCAGAGGATTCAATGGATATGATCAAGAATAATAATAATAGTAATAAGCCCATCTATGGCAACCAAAATAGCATCTAAAATGCCACTAACAATGTTAACAATAAAATAAAGAATCTGCAATAAAGTAACAGTAAAGATACAATCATTAATCATGATACGCTTACATCGCCTAAGATAGTACCCTTAGGAAACAATAACTCGACTCTTAATGCGAATAAACCGCAAACTGCTATGAAAGGATATCTCGATGCGTAGGTTACATTAGGTGCAGAATAAACAAAAGCTAAATTAAATGCGCAATTGCTATTTGGGAATGGCTAGGAGATAGCATCAGCTGCAGGAGGAGGAGTAGGAGTAGCCTAAAAGGACAGGCTGTTTATTGGAAATAATAAGAAACTACAGCAGTAGCAGCCAGGGACAACTGTAAACCCAGAAAGAACTCTTGAAAAAGGTAATTATCCTATGCAATCCTCAGCTGCAGGAGTTAACATGCCATAACAGCAATAACTACCTTATGGACATACTACTTCGATAGGCTTCCACCCTTCCGCGACATTGATCAATCAAGGCACATCCCTGAGCAATTACCAGGATGCTAAGAATTCCAATATTAACAATCTTAACTTGAATAGCTTAACAACGAAGCAGCTTTAGTAGCAATATTACAAAATGTAGCAATCATCATCACAATAACAATAATCCTCTTCTTTCCTTCCATTATAGCCTTACAGTTAGCAATCAAACAGCAGCTACATGGATGACACCGAAGAATGTGTGTTTCTAAAGGGATTATCACAGAACTAAGCACTCGATGCTAACTGCGAATTACAGGAGTACATAGAGAATGAGAAAATGATTGTGAACATAAAAACAACTGATTTCTTTACGTTCATTCGGTTGGAAGATGAAATCGATGAGCTGAAGAGAAAGCATTAGGATTTTTAGTAGCACAAAGAGTAAATTACATAGACGGTGCAGAAACAGCAAATGGGTAAATTCAATTAGCATTTGCAGGTGATGCAGGGGTAGTAGTTTAATGAGATGGATAAATCACCGTAAAGAAGGGCTGCGAATCTTAGAGCTGCAAGTGGTAGTGCTGTTAGTTTTCCTTTGTCGATGTCATCTGCGTTGGTTTAAGATTCTAAAGATGGATAAGATGGTAACAATGAAGATGGAGAAGGAGAAGAATCGAAGAAAGGAACGAAATAAACTGAAGGACATAATGATTTCTTTGCAGTTTTTTAAGCGAAGAAATTTGGAAATATTCTGAAGAATAGGATAATTTCGAATATTAGACAGCGGAATCATCTTGCGAGTGTAGCTGCCAAAGCAGTGGATGCACTGAAAGCACAATAACAGGGTTCGATAGATTCGAATGGATCTGTAAACTCTTCAGTCGATGAAAATCATCATCACCATCATCATAAGCATGGAATTCTTAACAATAATGGAAGTGAAAAGGATAAGAAAGAAGTTTTAATAAGTAAATCTTCTTTGCTAAGAGCTGCCATGCAGAGATCTAGTGGTAATGCATAAATAGAAGAATAAGACAATAAGTAAAGTAGCAAAAATGGATGAAACAAAAGCAGAAATTTAGATTAATAAAATTATTGGCTATTCGAAAATGCCAAATGTTTTCATTAATAAAAATACAACAAATACTTGTAAAAATATTTTGCTTGTTTCTAGTTGGTTCGTTTATCTTTATGCTCAAAATGGAGGCTCAACTCTTTTATTTATTGTTGTGATTGTCTCTTTTAGATTGATCACTTATATGAGTGCATCCACTCACCACTTTAATTCTTCTTGCACCTTCATTAACAAAATATATTAAATTCACTATCATCTATCTCAAAAATCTCAATGCCCTTAAAATCAAGTGTTTTAAATATACTATTCCCAAGTAAATATCAGACGAATATGGACGACAAATACTGACTGAATTTGTTTGTATTTTTAATGGGAAAAAAATAGCAAAAAAAGCAAGGTAATAGATTTCAAATGCATGAGTTCCTTCTTGTGTGGGGATCTTCACAGTCTTCGAATTGATAAAAATTGTTAAAAACAGCTAAGGAAGAGAACAAAAGAGCAATCAAAGCATAATATTAAGCAAATAAGTGATCCAGCGAAGAGAAATGGGAAAGAAAGAAAAACTAACACAGCTATCATGCTTGATGGAGAAACTGTATAAAATCGATGCAGAACTAGGTGGAACTGCTAAAAAACGTAAAGGATACTATTATTAACAAAACAGAGAGAAAATAGCAGAATTTATAAATGTCTTTCAATTTGAGATAAATTCTGATTTAAGTGCATCTAACTGTCTCGATCAATCAATTTATTCTTCACTTGTGTAGTCTCTAATGGATTTTTATATGAATATACACAGTTTAGGCAGCGAAAGGAACGCAAGGAGAGTTTGAGAACGCGTTTAATGACTGCAAGGAACGCATGTTCAAGATTAGAACAGCTTAGAAATCACTGGATGAGAAGTTCGACAAAAAAGGAAGAGATAAAGATTACATTGTGTAGGATGCTGAGCTAAGAAATGAAATCAACACGTGTCAAAATCTTCTAGCTGAAATGGATAAGATCCTCACAAAATAAGCTAAGAATAAGGTTAGAAAAGATTCATAATAACCCATTTTGCTCTTCCAGGAACTTATTTAAAGCATGTTTGTTGCTGTATGTGGTCATCTAGAATATTGACAAGACTGAACTGGCAAGAAGAGATAAATAATACAACTTGATCAAAGGAGAAATCTTCAAGATGATGAAGAACAGAGGAATGAACCCACCAGATGACTATGAGCTAGTAGATGACAACAGTGATGGAGTACAAACGGTTGAGTAGTTCAAGAAAAGTAAAGAGAATTATTTGATTATTTTAAAAAGAGGAAATAGTTTTATGGGAATAGATCTTGTATTTTGTTGTTTTCCTTTTTGTATTCATTGTTCTGCTCTTTAGATGTGTTCAGCGACCGTACTGGAGGAGAAGGTAACAAAGGCTTCCGAAAAGAAGCCAACGACAAGGAATTACAAGCTCTTGACGACATGAAAAGACGAGATGAATAACAAGATGTTATTCTTGAAAATATCTATGAAAAAGTTGATAAACTTCATGGCAAAGCTAAAGACATGGGTGGAGTAAGAAATACAATGAAAACACCAATAACCTACTTCTTTATCCCTCTCTCTTTCTCTTTCCTTATTTTATCTCTCCCTTTTCTTGCTTTGTAAAGAAAATTGAGCACATCGGTGTGCAGATTGGCGATGTCACAAAGAAAGTCGACACAACTCAGAAGATTATGGACACCCAAAACCAACGACTCAAAGATCTTCTTACTAAAGTAATCTAAGCCTTATGCATTTTGGGAAATAGCTAAAAAACTATTTAAAATTCAAAATAAATTTAAAGGATTCATAATATCTTTTTTTTTCTTTGATTTTTTCCTCTTCTCTAGTACCGTTAACCTAGCAAATTCTGCTTAGATGTGACATTGGTCTTATTCCTTCTTGGTCTCATCGGTGTAGGCTACAAGATGCTTAGCTCTTGAGAACAATAACGATCGATATTTCTTATTATTAATATATTTTTTTTAGTTAAGTTGTTTTAAACCAATGAATTTACAAATAATATTTGTGATTTATTGATTCCTCTTTTGGGAATTAATAGAGAGACAAAAAATGAATAGATTTCTCAAGATCAAATCACTGAAATCGAAGTGATAGATTTGAGTTTAGAAGGCACTATCTCTTCCTGTTATTGTTGTTGTTTTTCAGCTAAAAGTGCTTACGATTGAGTAATATTAATCGTATTTTCTCTTAGCTTTGCATTGACTAAATCACTGAATGTGTGGATTCTTTATGAAGAGTTCCTACTGATATAATTCTTCGTTGAGCTACTCAAACTAGAGTAATCCAAAGCGAGTTTCTCAGGTATAGTCAATCTTTTTGTGGAAAAAAAACAAAACAAAGTAAAAATCAATATTTTTCTTAATTGCATTAATGTTTACTATTATGCATGATGAGTTTATTGATTGAATTAGCCCATTTGACCCATGCTACCACTGTAATTATCCTTATTCCTGTGCGTCGAATAATTCAACTTTGAATCTAAATCGGTTAATTATAACTTTATCGTCTGTCTGTTGAGCTTTTGAACCTTATTCATTTTAGTACTCTCATCTTATTCTTCTTCTTCCTCTTGGAACTGCATTCGTCTGATAGATAGTTTCGTCTCCAAACTGAAAAAAATATCAAAACACACACAATTCGTATTTGTAAACTACAATTAAACCAAACTCCTAATTTTATAACCCATCCTTAATCTCATTTCGTTACTTCTTCGACTGCTTCTCTTAACTTAACTCCTTTTGACTGCGAATATTAATATTCGTAGTTAGTTTCTTAAGATTCTTTTTGACTTCAGCGAATCCGAGTTTCTTCGAGTGTGCGAGCATGATTTTCTTGAATTTATGAATAATTGGTTCTGTTTTTTTCTCAGCTTGTTGAATAGCAATCATATGCTAATTTAAGTTTTACAGTCTTTTTGCTTCTTCTGCTTGTTTTTTCTTTTAACTAACTTGTTCTTTAGATTACAAGGTATTGTAGATTTCATCAGCTTCAGTGCGGATCTTGTGCTTCAAATTCGCTTCATTTAATTCTTGCTTTTTCGTGAATTTCTTCGAAGAAGAGTGGGAGTTCGAAATGGCTTACTGGTTTCCCATTGCTTAGCCGTTTTTCTAAATTTTTAGCAAAAAACAAAACTTAGATTTATTGCGAAACTCAAGAATAAATGTTACTTTGAATTTAAGAATCTTATTGCAGAAGTCGAATTCCTTTTTATCAGTTTCTGCATCAAGTAAGTTCTATTATGTTATGTTCAAGAGTGACTAATATGGCAATGAGTTATTTGAAGATAAGATCTCCCTGGCGATCAGATTATCAGCGAAACTCTCCATATCGTGATTGAGGATATTGTATTACCCATGGTATTTTGTAACACCAAAGATCTTATCGATTTATAGTTCTTTTTGAGAATTACTGAGGAATGATGCATCCGTTTCATGGTGAACTTCAACATCTTAGAAGAATCTTCTGCTGCTCACAAGTTTTGGCTGAGAAAAGAGAGCAATATTATTAAAGAAAAGAGTGATTTTTTGAAAAAAATTTCAAATTCTTTTTTTACTTCATATTTCTCAAGTGCTTCTTGTTCATTGATTTTCTTAATATGATTCAATTAGTTCTAATTCATATTTTGTATCTTCTACCATTTGCTGTTCGTCTTCGTAACAGCTTGCATGCTGGTGCTATGCTGGAATGCTCCAACTAATTTCAGAAAACTATTTTTATTTGGTGACTAAGCTCGCGTAGAATGTGATGAAGATTTCGATTCAGATAAACCTAACCGAGCAAGATCAATGTTACTCATTTATCTCTTCGGCCTGCTGCTGTGGCTGCTATGTAAATTATTCACTGATGGTAAGCTAGAAACGTTGTTGTTACTCGCGTTAGATAGCAGAAAGTTAGAATTGAGATACGTAGAATTCGAGTGAAGATGGGAATTCGAATGCAAATACCAATTATTAGACGGTTTGCGGATTCCTACAAGCGATCTAGCTGTGGAAGGTGCTGTATTATTATTAGGATCTTTGAAATCAGCCGAAGCTTGTGATAGTGACAATGGTTTAGATGGGTATTCATGCGGGAGTCTCTTAGCAGCTTATGAATAATCATGATGTGCTTTATGGTTGTTGTTGTTGTTGTTGTTATTCTCGAGCATAGATTCGGAGTATTTTCTGTTGATAGAGAAAATATCATTACTATTGTTAGTATTGTTATCTTTAAACGACATATTGCTGTGATCATCTAAGTTTTCTTCAGTGCTGAGTAGCTGTGTGTGTCTCTCGGGGAGATCATCTAGCGTAAACTAAACAGCATCTGCTTGTGTTGAAATTGTTTTGTTCAAGTCTCTTTTGTTGTGAGTCGAGTTAGATAACTCAGTTATATTCATCAAACCATGAGGGTTTGAACTACTAACACTGAGATTATCATCATGCTTCTTAGCTTGTTCATATTTATTGTCTTAGAAGTTCTTCAGGGAAAACTTAACAGAAGGTGATTTTCCATGAAGATTATTGGTTTTTAACAAAGGTAAAATTTCAAGCTAGATAGGTGCACGCTGCTGATCTTATCCATCCTCTTCCCTTTCTAATCCTCTCTTGTGTCTCTTATGATCACTTTAGTTTGTTTTATTAAACACTACTAACGTCTAGTTAAGCTCTCTAGCCTTCGATTTAATGTACAAATACTCATTAATTGATTCCTAAAATTCATTGCCAGTTCCTGCATCTCCTTCATTTATCCCTCGATCTTTAGCATTTCCTCCTAAATCTAAGCGTTTTTTGAACTACCCATCAACTCGCCCTAAAGCCATACTCATGACCCTCTTGATCTCTGCGTTCATTTAAATCAGCTCATCGAATACGCCTGAGAACACTCTGCATTAACGGAGGCATTCAGTGTACACATCAGAATACGCCCCAGACTTTAAAAATGTTGTTGCCAGCCAATAAACTAGTCTCAAACATTCCATTGCTTTTTCGACTTTTTCTTGAAGTTCCCAGGCAAGACTTAGGGACATTAGCGAGATTGCGATGTCACAGACAGTTCTCTCGATTTTTCGGGTGAGTTTAGAGATGATATTGAGAGGAGTAGCAGGGGATAAATCGCTTTTTGTTTGCATTAGATCGGATAATTGCTGTTACTTAAACTCTAAACATTTTTCGTAACATTCTTGACTCTCAGCAAACCTGCAGGGAAAAGGAAAAGAAAAAAACAATCATGGGTCTTTTTGAGTTATTTGATAAAATATTGATTTTGTTTAATTCATCATTTATGTTATATTACAATCTCTTTTCCATGAAATAAGCGGCCTTTTCGATGTATGTCTTCCAGCTAGCATTTAGCATACCACTGTTCTAAACCAAATCAAACAGAAAAAAAGAAAAAAAATATGTATTTTTTACTAGTAATTTTGTTTAATTATCTCTTTTTACTTTAGTGTTTTCAAAGACTTTCAGAGCAATAATCTCTTCTGCCTTCATCAAAAAAGCGCAAGCCGTCTTTTCATTCAGAAGCCTAAAATAAACACAGTAAATTTTAGAAACCGCAGCAGAATAATAATCACGATCTCCCACATTATTCAAAAATCATAATAAAAATCTAAAATCTAGTTACTTTTTATGAAGAGCAGCTGAAATATTCAAGAATTCGACAATACTCACCCAAAACGATTGGATATTCTTCGGAAGGTTTAAGCTTTTGACATTCTTAAGCTCATTTGGGTTGATTAGCTCAGTAGAAAGCAGCTCTAAGGAAAGCCTGGATGCTTACTAACCTGGTAATTACTGTCTATCAAATAGCGGATCTACTTCTGCTAAGAATGCCATGAATTAAGATACTTTAGCACTTTGTACTCCTCCCTCCGATTGCTGTATGTTAGGTTAACTACTCGTAGTGATTGGATTGATTTTGATTTGTGATGCACTCCAAGCATTGGTATTTTCCGTTTTAATTCTTCTCGCGCTTACTTGAAGATCCCCACTTTTTCGTACCTGACTTTCACCTTAAATAATCGTAAATTCCTTAATTGCCCCTTCAATCTACTCTTCTTCTTATTCTTCCTTTATTTTCTCATCAGTTAGCTAATTCTCGTGTCTTATCGCCTATTCCATTCCATGATTTCCATCAACTTCCCCTTCCTCTTTGTTCTCTTCGAGTCTCTACTGACAATACCCATTTCTATTCACATTTCTAATATTATTCTTCTCATTTTGATAATATTTGTCTTTCTGCAGAATACTTACGATGCCTTAATACCAGAGTACCAGCATCGAAGAGAGTCGTTATAAGATTAATACTGTTTTTGGTTTCGTTTAGATCTCATTCCTGCCCTCATATTCTCTAAGAACACCAATCCCTGCGGACATGTACCTTCTCGCTAATCGCAGCGTGACTGTTTCGGTGAGTGTTTTTTCCCTTTTCGATTTCTCAAGCACTTTTTCGAGAAGAATCATTGCCTTTCTCACACCGCCTTGGCTTAGTAACCGAGAAGACTCCTTCAAGTAATATTCTTCTGCTCCAAAGGTAGTTTTACTAGACATCTAGCAGAAATGTTTAAGCTTTTTGTTATCTTCAATATCTCTATTCAAACAATAACAGTTCTTCCTTTTGATTTTTCAATATTTATCTCTTTGTCAAGAATGTCTCTCTCTCTCCCTCTCTTTCTTGGTTTCTCCCAGACTCTCAAACACAACTATAAATTAATTTCTTTCTTTATTTTCTTAGTTTCTTTGATTTACATTCGATTATTAATAACCACCAAACAATTAAAAACCAATCATTGCTTTATGTCTTCAACCAATACTTTAAATTTCATAATATTTAAGCAGTTTTTATCTAAAAATATTCAATTATCCATATGGGATTTCGTCCTTTGGAGATTAATAATCGATACAATAAGCCCTTAAGAATTATCCTCTTAATTAAACTTTAAATTCTTTTTTTGTTTATTATTTTGATTTAATATTCTTGTTGCAATAATCGAGGACAGATATATGTAGGTTTAATAATAAAATGAGTAAATTTCAATTAAAACAAGTGACCAAATCAGGCAATAACAATAAGATTAATAAATGATGGTTGTTTAAACTGTGGGGGAAAAAGAAGAAGACTTCTAATTGAGCTTTTTGGAGCGCAAAAAGCAAACTTAAATTGTCTGGTGATGAAGTGAAAGTTGGCAACGCAGTGCCATTTATCCATGGATAGTACACATACTTCTCAATCTTCTCAGAACTTCTTAAGATTACGTGCGAATTATAGTTCTAACTACCGTTATTGTTCACTTAAACTTTACCAGCTTTCGTAATTATAATAAAGCGCTTCCGACTTAGAATACTACATGACTGACCATTTCCTGCACCACTGATATCCGAACTACAACTCATATCCACTCTCAATGTAGAGATTACAATACTCCTCCCATACTGCTCTCGATGCGGAAGATTCTTAATCATGTGAATCGTTCCCATTCAATTATTCTTCTTCATATGTATGATGTCTGCGTTTCTCTAGAATCCTGGAATTCTCCACATGTAAGTTTGTGCCTGCATAGCAATTTTGATTGTTATCCCACATTTACAGATTTCTTTCGATATTTGACAAAGGTGACTTTGATTTTCTTATTGTTATTTTTTGATAATTTTATAATTTAATTCTTTTTTGGATTTCACTTTCTTCCCCAGAAAAGCTCACTTCGATAATTAAAGTAACTTGGCATTGAAGCAAATCCAAAAACTAGAACCAAATAGATTATCGAAATTGCTAATAAATTAGTAGAACAAATCAGAATAGATTGTTTTAAGCGAAAAAGTAGACAGCCTCCACAATTAAGATAATCAGAAATTGAAATGATGCCAATTATATGATCTGCCATTCTGACTTTTCGTTTTATTCCAATTCATTGAAATATTTGAACTGTATTTGAATACACAACGACTAAGAGGAAGATTAAGCCACCTCGGTTAGTTCTTTACCTGTAAGAGCAAAATAATTTGTAATCTAGAAATTAGAATCTCTGTTGAATAATCAGGGAGCTAGAACATAAAACGATAAATTAATTTAAGTTAACATGTCATGGAATCGATTCACTCCATAAACAACGATTAAGGGTTTTTATTTAATTTTTATATCTTTCTTAAGCGCCCAAGCAAGGTTTGTAGTACATCGAAAAAACCCAATGAGCATAGCAAAATCGAAGCTTAGAACATAAGAAGCAAAAGAGAATACAGGAAATAGGAAGAATTAGTATTTCCTCTGAACGATAGAAGCATAAATATTTCGATTCTAAGAATTTTTATGTAGGAGATTTTGTTGAATAAAATAATTCAAAAAGAATTTAAATTTAAGCTAAAGTTCTTGCGTTTTCTGACTGAAATAGATTGAGACGCAGAACAAGAATAAAAGATTAGATTTATTGATTCTCATTTGCATTTGAAGAATTATCCCAAAATCACAACAAGAAATTTGATAGGCAATTATGTAATATTAAAAAGGTTACTTTTTCATGCACACATATTACAGACACACATACTTTCTATTACATTTATGTTTCTCATTCTAACTTTTCCTTCCTATCCCTCCTATCTACTCGTGGAGACTCTGAAATGAGTTTAACAATCTATTCAAGAACAATTCCTCCAAATCCTAAGGCAATACAGACAACATGCTACTTCAGTGATAACGGTGCTTCTCTGAATGGCTGCTCAATGAAACTTATTAAAGAATATTAAATTGCAATGGCTAATGCTAGAAGGATAATGAACCCTCTGTTCCTGAATAGATCCTTGAAAGGATTTAGAATCTCTTTTCTTAGATCTCTGCAATTGAAAGCATTGAACAGTTACAGCAACACGAAGGCCTAGAACATAAAAGTCATAGGAGGAGTGACTTAAGAGGCGGTATGATTGCTCAAACTGTTGGATTATCCTAAATCTTTCAATTCAGATATCCCAAGATTAAATGTGTTCCCCCAGAATAAAACTCCAATCAGAGCTATTATTTAATACAATCCTTAAAACACAATTGATCTAACCATGCTTCTAGTGATCAGTCCTTCTTTTTTATGCTCACTGATAGCAACTGTTGTATCTCTTCTTTTGAATGGCTAATTGCTAATGATAAGCAAGAAAAACTGTTGATAATCAAACTCACCCAGATCATTTGAGTTGAGGTAAATGGAGACTAATGCATTGCAATTACACTAATCAAACTAATTGCCACACTTGTGATAATAGAAGTGAGCTAAAAGACTAATACTTTTCTGATTCCTAGAGTGAAACCACGGCCCCATGTGCTTTTTTAGACAAAAATAAAAATAAATTAACTAATACATCGTTTTTATTCTTCTTTTCGTTACCATGCACTCAAGATAGAATCCAAGCTCCCATTATCAACAATAATATCAGCATTATCTTGTAGAACTTAAATACTCTTGGTGTTTTGATTCTCCATAAAAAAAGACACATTTGAGAGTTTCATACAATGTAGGTGATTTTCAAATATACCTTCATTAGTCACAACCACAGCTACAACCTTGTTATTTTGTTGCAATGATTATATGAATGCAATCTTTTAGGAATAATCACACTCCGAAAGCACCTTGATTTGTTATGCTTTTTCATTCAGTTCGTTGGCAGTTATTATCTCAGCGAGTTGAGAACCAGTTATTATTGACTAAGTTTCTACTTCTTGTTCTAGCTGTTTAGCTTGACTGATCCCGCATAGTAGGGCAAATTATCGAGCTGTAGATAAGCTATCTTCTGAAATTAATCGAACTGTTATGCCATAATTTTTGAATTTACGGATCAATTCTTGCGATTGTTCTTCTGAGATTTCTTTTAAGAAACCTTAAGCAACTGAAGTATCCATCAGCACATCAGTCACTTCTCCCAGAGTATCAGTAACTAAACAATGTTAAAGGGTAATACAAATAATTAGGGTTTTCCCTGTTTTTTTGAGTATTTTGTTTTACCTGCATACTTATTAACAGAATTCTTGTTGGCATTCATTTTATTCACTGTGTACGCTAAAATAAAAGCAACTAACAGTGGAAGACTCTCTTGAAGAGCCATAATAGCGATGCTAAACCCGATTGCCAACTGATTCACTATCTTCTGCATGAAACTCAAGCAAAGCAAGCATCCCTTAAATTTTTCAAAATCCATTTTAGGCAAAAACCAAGAAAAAAACATAACAAAATTTTATTGTTAAGCTCAGTTATTCTTACTTTCTCATCACTTTTAGTCTAATAGAACGAATAGACTATCATCCATACTGAACTAACGAAAGCAGCCAATAACACAAATATTCCAAGATTATTCGCTATTTCTTCTAATTTTCCTTAAAGACCAGTAGTTTCTTCGAAGATATGATTTGGCTTGATAAGTTTTCCAAGAATTGCATCTTTGCCTAATCTTAGCACTAACATTTCTCCTTTTCCTTGCATTATTGGACAACCTTCTAATATGCAACTACCGAGTTCTTTCTTGGTTAGGCTGCTAGAGCCCATGATTGATAATTCATCAACCAAAATAGGGTTCTAAGTGTTTATAAGAATCCCATCAGCACTAGGAACGCATCCAGGGATTAGCTAGATAATATCTCCAACAACTAGTTCTTTAGAATTCAATTAATTGTAGCTGCCATTGCGTTTAGTTTCTTGGGGAGATGGAGAGTTCAATTGAATGTAGGCGAAAATATTTTTCTTTTTTTAATAATCATTAAAGGAGCTGATTAACACCATAATCACCAGTGCCACTAGAAGGGATACTCCCTCGAGATAATCCTAAGTTGACAAAAAGCAGGAAATTATTTAAAAAGTAAAATATGATAAAGTTCCCATTTAGCATACTTATTTCTAGTTGTTTATCTTCTTTCCAATAAATATTGAAAGAATCGCTAATATGATCAATGCTCTGATTATAAAATCGTCCAATGTACCTTTGACCTACAATGAAGCAATGAAAATCTGTTATGTAACATTTGAAAATGTTTGATTACAGCTTTTAAAAGAGATATTTCTCTTGGAGTGTCTTCAATAACAGTGTAGCTAGAAAGCGAAAAAAGAATAAAATGTGTTTGGTTTATGCCTTATTTCAAAGCAATTTAAAGAATCATAAGAAGTTATTTTGAAACCACTAACAGAGATCTTCTAATTTTGAGATCAGTTTCGTTGTTTGCATTCAATCCAGTCTATACAAATGCAAAAAGAAACTTTGTAATTAGCTTAATGGTTTTTGAAATCGCTTACAGTTGGATTAACTTTGAGTTTCTGGAGTAATCCTGTAATGTCAGTGCTGTTATCTTTGGATAAAGTGCGTTGAGATCCTAAATATTTTCTGAATATAAAGCTGACGATGAAATGCCCAAAAAATAAGTTAATGAGTGGAAGGACCTTAATAAAAGCGAATTTCATTTTTAAGATTGTTATTCATTAAGATAAATCAGCTTTTTGACTGGATTAAAGCTGAAAACTTCAGAAAATTACACTTACTTAATTTCATTCTTTGAGAGGTACTCCTGAGGGTTAAAATCGAGCTTCTTGGTTTCTTCCATCTTGAGTTTGGATTTTCTACTTTTGTTTATTTATTAATTTTTGATTTATTTTTTTTAGTTTATTATTATGATTTGAGTCCCATTAACTCCCCTCCACTAAAGCGATCAAAAATTACAAGTTTAAAATGATAAAATCTAACAAAAACTGATAGAAAACCAGAAGAGGTAGAGAAACATGTGGTATTTCATGGAAGATCTAATAATATTTACTGGTTCTTCGTATTTCGAGAAAAAAGATAGCAAAGGAGGATCTACATAAAAAGTCAAAGTAAATGAAATTTTTGCAAGGATTTTGAAAGATAAGTCAACACAAACAAAAGGCAAATAGTAGAATATCGCATACTTAAATAGTAGTTTGAATATCTTTTGATTTAATTAAACATGACAGATAACTACAACTACGAAAGTTGAGTAACAGAAAAATTATTTTTTGAATATTGTCAAAGTAAATGTCTTTCAAAATTATAATTTTAAAGGATTCAAATCTCCTCCATATTCTTAGTAATACATCTAAGCTAACAATTTGTTAATATCTCTTTGATATATTTCAAAAAATGGAGAACCCTAAGCTTGAAGCAGTTCATTAAAAGTTTTAAAATTGCACAAAAAAAGGTTTTCTATTCCTCAAAATTTTTGAGTATTAAGTGAAAAACATGAATAATAAAGACATTAAGGAACAATTCTTGAATTTTGGCAGAAAAGAAAAAAGATAAGAGAGATATTAGTTCTGAATATTTTTAAGTTGTAAAAGGAAGAAAAAAAACAGAAAAAGATGATTCTTTTTGAGATGAGAAAGATTGAGCTAAGTTTATTGTATCTTCTTGAGATAAATAAAATATTTTTAAACCATCATGATATGTGTGCTTCAAATGCAGCAGAGAGATATGAGTCAGCTAGATTCTCTTCATCTGAGCCTTCTTCTGTAGCTTCTTTCAAACAAAAAATCATGTTTTTGTATTGACTATCAAAAACAAATCAGTTTATCTGATTAACTAATTTAGATACTACTGATAGATTTTTCGCTGATATGGCTGTTTCTTTTTAAAGTCTTAATCGAAACCATTGTCTCAGCTGGTACTGCTACTTCTGCTGCTTATTGCTCAATTTTTACTTGCTATGGATCTCTAAAAAACTCAAATTTATCATAGACAGATTCTGGGATGATTTTCATCATAAATCCAACAATAATTCCTCCAGCACCTGAAACGATGCATAAGATATGCTATTCCATAGTAAGCGGTGTGCATCGAAATGATTACCCACCGAGTTATATCAATGAAAACTGGACTACAACAGTCACAATCATGACTCCAGTGAAATAAACATTCCTGAAAATCTAACTGAAAGGATTGAGGATATCCCTTCTGAGATC